>UMLF01049553.1_pt1 | contig 91398 bp, 82 predicted proteins | sample 1966501 | NCBI WGS metagenome assembly UMLF01 (sample SAMEA4836194, study PRJEB28245) | human gut metagenome | biome: gut microbiome; material: fecal sample | place: Denmark | collected 2008 | reverse complement strand
AAAGGGTTTGCGGAACCGGTTCGATTCCGGTCTGCGGCAGTTTTTTATGAGTGAGAGTAATAAGAGAAAAGCTGAAATTCCTTGGAAAATCAAGGGTTTCAGCTTTTTTCTACGTTATTTGCCGGTAGGGAAAAAGGGGACGAAAATCCCCTTTTTGTCCTGTTATAGGAAAGATCTTGTCACGCTGAAGCGTGAAAACCCTTTTCTATAACATAAACGCTCCGCTATGGATGCACACGCCACAATGAGGAATTTCACCACAAGGCGGTGTTGCGGCGGCGCGCAAAGTAGGACGCGCCCCGCAAAGATTGAGGGGTGGGGAGTTGAAGTGGGCTTGCCCACTTTGTTCTCTCATATGATTCGAATATGTTCAATTCACATAATACCTTTCCTTTCCTGCTGGCGGACATGGATGAGAAGAAAACTGAGGGCAAAAGTGAAAAATGATCTGAGCAGAAATTTTTACTGGACATTTTCAATGGAAACCACTAAGATAGACTTATTCAGAAGAGATGAGGAGGAACCGAAAAAGATGAGAAAAGTGGTAAAATTCGGAGGAAGTTCGCTGGCCAATGCTCAGCAGTTTAAAAAAGTCGGTGATATTATCCACAGTGATGCCAGCAGGCGGTATGTGGTGCCGTCCGCACCTGGAAAGCGTTACTCAGATGACGTGAAAGTGACGGATATGCTGTATGGATGTTATGCGCTTGCGGCAGCGGGCAAAGAGTTTGCCAATGAATTGAAGGTAATAAAAGAAAGATATAATGAGATCATTGATGGGCTGGAACTGAATATGTCTCTGGACGAGGAATTTCAGGTGATCGAGGAAAACTTTAAAAATAAGGCGGGTGAAGACTACGCAGCTTCCAGAGGGGAATATCTCAATGGAAAAATTATGGCAGTTTATTTGGGATATGAGTTCGTGGACCCGTCGGAAGGAATTTGCTTTGATGAAAATGGAAACTTTTTAGCTGAAAAAACCCAGGAACTGATGGGGAAAAGGCTGAGTGTCTGTGAAAATGCAGTGGTGCCTGGATTCTATGGGGCTAAACCAGACGGGACAATTAAGACCTTTTCCAGAGGTGGTTCGGATGTAACTGGCTCTATTGTGGCCAGCGCTATTCATGCAGATCTGTATGAAAATTGGACGGATGTATCAGGATTTTTGATAACCGATCCAAGAATCGTAAAAGACCCAGAATCCATCGAGACGATTACTTACAGAGAATTAAGAGAACTGTCCTATATGGGGGCTACGGTCCTCCATGAAGATGCGATTTTCCCAGTGCGCAAAGAAGGTATACCGATCAATATCAAAAATACCAATGCTCCACAGGATCCAGGAACGATGATTGTGGAAAGTACATGCAAAAAGCCGAAGTATACCATCACAGGTATTGCGGGTAAAAAAGGCTTCTGTTCTATCAATATTGAGAAGTCAATGATGAATTCGGAGATTGGTTTTGGCAGAAAAGTGTTGGAAGCTTTTGAAAACTGCGGAGTTTCCTTTGAACATATGCCCTCAGGGATTGACACGTTGACTGTTTACGTTCACCAGGAGGAATTCGAAGATAAAGAGCAACAGGTGATTGCAGCAATTCATCGGGCTGTTCAGCCAGATTTTGTGGAGATGGAATCAGATTTGGCTTTGCTTGCAGTCGTAGGCCGTGGAATGAAATCCAGCAGTGGTACAGCAGGTAAAATCTTTGAAGCATTGGCAAAAGAAAAAGTCAATGTGAAGATGATTGACCAGGGTTCTAGTGAACTGAACATTATTATTGGTATAGAAGACCGTGATTTCAATACTGCGATCAAGGCAATTTATAGAGCTTTTGTAGAAAATAAATAGAAGAGCAGAACTGCCAGCGAGAGCTGAGAGAGGATTGTGACACCATTCCTGGTTAAAGAGCCAGGGGTGGTGTTATTTATTATAGGAAAGACCTTGTCACGCTAATGTGTGAAAGCCCTTTCTTATTACATAAACGCTCCTCTCAGGATGCGCACGCTGAAATAAGGAATTTCACCGCAAGGCGGTGTTGCGGCGGCGCGCAAAGTGGGACTGCACCCCTCAAAGATTGAGGGGATGGGGGAGTTAAAGTGGGCTTGTCCACTTTGTTTGTTAGAGGAAAGAATTTTTCAAATATTAGCGTGAGAGGTCCACTTTGCTTTCATTTTTGTGTTGACAGAAAAGGCAGAATAAACTATAATGAGTGTACTAAGATATATAATACACTTAAAACACGGAATACATGCCGATTATATTGCCGGGAAAGGAGCTATGCCATGATTATATTGGACTATCAAGATAGAAGGCCCATCTATGAACAAGTGGTGGAGAAAATTCAGCTCCTCATAGTCCGAGGAGTTCTTGCTCCGGATAGTCAGCTTCCATCGGTAAGAAAGCTGGCTATGGAGCTGTCTATTAATCCAAACACAATACAGCGGGCTTATGCGGAATTGGAACAGCAAGGGTTCATATACCCTGTCAAAGGCCGGGGGAATTTTGTCTCGCCAAATGTGGAATTGATTCAACGTCAAAAAGAATTATATTACAGGGATTTGAAAAAGATAGTGCGCCTCTGTAAGAAGCTGGGAATTTCCAAAGAAGAATTGCTGGAACAGGTAGCAGCATATTATGAGGAGGAAGGCTTATGATTGAGATAAAAGAGATAAACAAAAGGTTCGAGGATGTGCAGGCAGTTTCGGATTTGACGATGAAGATAGTAGAAGGGGAAATTTTTGGATTGGTGGGAACCAATGGTGCAGGAAAAAGTACGTTGATGCGGATGATCTGTGGAATCCTCAGACCGGATGAAGGAGAAATCACGGTGGATGGAGAGCAGATTTATGAAAATCCCAAAATGAAAGAGCAGGTATTTTATATATCTGATGATAGCTATTTTCCGGCAAACGCCACGCCCTCAGCGATGGAAGAGTTTTATCGCAGATATTACCCGGCTTTTGACTCCACAAGATTTTATAAAATGCTCTCGCAGTTTAATCTGAAAAGTGACCGGAAAATACATACATTTTCCAAAGGCATGAAAAAGCAGCTCAGTCTGCTTTTGGGGTTGAATGCCAATACCAAATACTTGCTGTGTGACGAGACTTTTGACGGGTTAGACCCTGTGATGCGTCAGGCTGTAAAAAGCCTGATGGCTTCAGAAATTTTAAATAGAAATTTTACACCGGTAATAGCATCTCACAATTTAAGGGAATTAGAGGATATCTGTGACCATGTGGGTCTGCTGCACCAAGGAGGAATTTTGCTGTCGAGAGATTTAGAGGATATGAAGTTCCATATCCACAAAGTTCAATGCGTGCTGACAGAAGAGCGAATGGAGGAACAGCTTAGAAAAGAGTTGGACATCCTGGCATGTGAGAGACAGGGATCTTTACTTATGATTACGGCGAGAGGGACGAAGACAGAAATTATGGAGAGAATTCAGAGCAAAAATCCGCTTTTCTGCGAAATCATCCCGTTAACCTTGGAAGAAATCTTTATCAGCGAAACGGAGGTGGCTGGCTATGAAGTCAAGAATCTTCTCTTCTAGTATGGTGAAAGAGAACTTGAAACAACGGATATGGATTCCAGCGCTGGTGACGGTAGGATTGATTGTCTTATATCCAATTTATCTGATGATTCAATTTGATTTGTGGTGTGACCAAAAACTTACTTATGAGATGATTCAGAGAGGATATGAGAGATTTCTGGCTGTCTCAGGAATGAACATGCACACAGGGATTGTGGCAGTGGTGGCAGGATTGATCTGTGCAGTGGCAGGATTTGAATATCTTCATTCTAAGAAGAAGTTGGATTGTTATCACAGCCTTCCGGTCAAGCGAGGACAGATTTATTGGCAGCATGTGTGGGCTGGATTGCTAAGCTTTATCGTACCGCTAATTTTAGCTGTTTTTCTTGCAATTTGCGTGGGAGCTTCACATGGCTATTTCAGTTTTCACTTCGTAAAACTTGGTTTGCTAAATATTGTGGGGTATTCTGTGCTGTTTTTGTTGGTCTATGGGGTCAGTTTACTGGCAATGATGTTGACAGGCAGAGTGTTGGTTGGAATATTGGGTTCCTGCGTACTGCTTGTCTATATGCCTGCGCTTGTGCAGATGTTCACAGGATATGAATCAGTATTTTTCAAGACTTGTGCAGCTGAGTATGCAAAGGCAGGCGGAATTTTCAAGGTGCTGGAAAATTATGGTTCTCCATTGAGCTGGTGGGTAAATGTAGCTGACAGAAATAGAAATGGAGAATCTGTGCTGGTATTGCTGATTGGCGGTTTGACAGTGGGAATTTTGCTTTTGATCTTAAACTATTGGATCTATCACAGGAGACCTACAGAAGCGGCAGGGCATTCTATGGCATTTTCTATGGCAGCGCGTGTCATTCAGTATTTCATTGAAATCCCTCTGGTTTTGATTGTGGGACTTATAGGACATGAGATGGTAATAAAGCACCAAAATATTTGGTGGGTAATCTCTATGGTAGTGGGGCTAGTGATTATTCATGGTGTGATAGAAGTGATCTATTATGCGGATTTTCGAAAGTTTTTCAGACATCTGGGTCACTTAGGAATTTCAGCGGTTGTGGTCGCTGTGATCTGTGTGATTTATAAAGCGGATTTGATAGGATATGACCGTTATCTTCCGGCCCAGGATAAGCTAGAAAGTTTGGATGTATCTTCAGAAAGTCTGACAGGGAGTTACCATGTACATTTGACGAAACAAGGAGATCTGGTGACTTTTGAGAATCATACAGATTCCGAAAGTGATTATTTGAAATTGGATGCCGGAGATAGAATGTATGATTTGATTGAGAACACGATAAATAATTTGGATGAAAAAACATCGGAGAACGAGGAGATACAGATTCAAGTACGCTATTGCCTGAAAAACGGAAAGAAGGTATATAGATCCTATAGTGTGATGCAGGAAGCTCTAAAAGAGGCTGCTCAGACTATTCCGAAGACAGGACAGCTGAAAGAGGCGCTTTACCCTCAGTTAGAAGAGAAAAGCAAATATGTGACGGATATCGGCTATGAAAACGGTGTTTATTATACTGTGTACAGTCAAGGTGAAATTGCGATGAAAACCGGCCAGGAAAAGAATAAGCTTTTAAGCTTGCTTGCTCAGGACGTACAGGAAGCAGATAGCTCAGTCTTTGAGGAAGAACCCATAGGCGTTCTCAATGTCTCGTACAGCAATATAATATCCGCAATGTTTAGTAGCGATGGGTATGGAAATGAGGCATTACTGATTTATCCAGGATTCAGCAGAACTTGTGAATATCTGAAAGAACTAGGAATTGAGCCAAAGGATGAGTTGAAATTGTCTCAGATCGAACAGATTAATATCTATCAATGGGATGAAGAGAACCAAGAAGAGATGGAGACATATACAAACCAGGAAGATATCAAGAAACTGCTTCCTAGACTGAAGTTGGCGAATACTTGGACAGCATGGTTGGATGTAAGAGATCTCAGTCGGAATGTGGAAATCGTATTAAAGGATAAGGCTGGTTCAGAACAGAATATTCGCTATGGGTATTATTTAGTGCCTGAAGAATAAGGTAATATGAGACACCCTTTGTAAACCTTGATAAAAAAGACGGTTAATTTTATTTTATTATCAGGGGGATACTGAAAGCTGGGAAGTGAGAGCTGTTCATTTCCCAGCTTTATTAAAATTAAAGAGAATAAAAGTGTGGATAGCGGCATATTTTGGGCATTTTCCGGGAAAAGAGCTTGCGCAAGTAAAGGTTTTGTGCTATACTCTGAGAGTCGCAAAAAAATAAACACGCATAAGGATTTTGAAGAACGGTGCCTGTAAAACGTCGGCAGGTTTCAGAAAAATAGGAATTATGCGGAAGAAAAACCAAAAGGAGATTTTTAAAATGGGCGTTATTTCAATGAAACAACTTTTAGAAGCAGGTGTTCATTTTGGACATCAGACCAGAAGATGGAACCCGAAAATGGCTCCATATATCTACACCGAGCGTAACGGTATCTACATCATCGACTTGCAACAGTCTGTGGGAATGGTTGACGATGCTTACAATGCAGTAGCAGATATCGTGGCAGACGGTGGAACCATTCTGTTTGTGGGAACTAAGAAACAGGCTCAGGATGCCATCAAGACTGAGGCAGAGCGCTGCGGAATGTTCTATGTAAATGAGAGATGGTTGGGCGGTATGCTGACCAACTTCAAGACTATTCAGAGCAGAATTGGAAGATTAAAAGAGATTGAGGCTATGGAGGCTGATGGAACGTTTGATGTTCTGCCTAAGAAAGAGGTTATCGAGCTGAGAAAAGAGATGGCGAAGCTGCAGAAGAACCTGGGCGGAATCAAAGAAATGAAGAAGATTCCAGATGCTATTTTTGTTGTAGATCCGAAGAAGGAGAGAATTTGTGTTCAGGAAGCTCACAGCCTTGGGATTCCGCTGATCGGAATCTGTGATACGAACTGTGACCCAGAAGAACTGGATTATGTAATTCCAGGAAATGACGACGCGATTCGTGCGGTAAAACTGATCGTATCCAAGATGGCAGATGCTGTGATCGAGGCGAACCAGGGTACTGCTGAGGAGGCAGAGGTAACCGAGGAAGAGTTTGTGGAAGAGACACAGGCTGAGGAAGAGTAAGAACATAAAATTAGGAGGAATTTGAGATGGCTATCACAGCAGCAATGGTAAAAGAGTTAAGAGAGATGACCGGCGCCGGAATGATGGACTGTAAGAAGGCTCTTACAGCGACAGAAGGCGATATGGATAAAGCAGTCGAGTTCCTGAGAGAAAAAGGACTGGCTACCGCACAGAAGAAAGCCAGCCGTATTGCGGCTGAGGGTCTGGTAAAAGTTCTAGTATCTGCTGATGACAAAAAGGCAGTTGCCGTTGAGGTCAATGCGGAAACCGACTTCGTTGCGAAGAATGAGAAATTCCAGAATTATGTGGCACAGGTGGCTGAGCAGGCTATGGATACCAGCGCAACAGATATCGAGGCTTTTCTGGCTGAGCCATGGAAGTTCGATACTTCTAAGACTGTAAATGAAGCTCTGGCTGGACAGATCGCAGTGATCGGTGAGAATATGAACATCCGCAGATTCTATCAGATGACTGAGGAAAATGGTTTTGTCGCTTCTTATACTCATATGGGTGGAAAAATCGGCGTGCTTGTGGATGTCGAGACTGATGTTGTGAACGATGCAGTTCGCGAGATGGCTAAGAACGTGGCTATGCAGTGTGCAGCTTTGAAACCTCTGTATACCAGCAGAGATGAGGTGGACGCTTCTTATATCGAGCATGAAAAAGAGATTCTGACTGTACAGGCTAAGAATGAGAAACCAGATGCAAACGATAAGATCATCAATGGTATGGTTATGGGACGTATCAATAAAGAGCTGAAAGAGATCTGTCTGCTGGATCAGGTATATGTAAAGGCTGAAGACGGAAAACAGCCGGTTGGCAAATACGTTGAGAGCGTTGCAAAAGAAAACAATGCAAAGATCACGATCAAAGGTTTTGTTCGTTGGGAGACCGGCGAGGGAATCGAGAAGAGAGAAGAGAACTTTGCTGAGGAAGTCGCAAAACAGATGGCAGGAAATTGAGAGAATTTTAAATCCCAAATATATTTATAACGAAGTGAGTGAGACCCGTGGGAATAATACCCACGGGTTTTGTCTGAATTGCGAAATGATAAGGAGATAATATACAGATGAAAAAGTTTATTGAAGAGTTTAAAGCATTTGCTCTCAGGGGAAATATGATGGATATGGCAGTTGGTGTTATTATCGGTGGTGGATTTACAGGAATTGTGACATCTCTTACCGATAATGGTATTAATCCGCTTTTGAATTTCATAACAGGGGCAGAAACTTATACTTTACAGAATATCGCCGGTTTTGGATCAAAATTTATATCGGATTTTGTGAATTTTTTGATTCTGGCGTTTGTGTTATTTTGTCTTTTAAAAGGAATCAACAAATTGATGTCGCTAGGGCAGAAGAAAGAGGAGGCGGTTGAAAAGATTTCTACGAAAGTATGTCCATTTTGTCTGAGTGAAATTCCTCTTGAAGCTACGCGGTGTGCCCATTGTACTTCCGTGCTGGAGGAAAAATAGGATAAAAGAACGCTGAGGTTAATCCTTGAAATTCCGTAAAACGGGGAGTTTCAAGGATTTTTTTAGGAAATGATATATTAATAGAAAGAGTAAAAAATAGGAATGTAATCTGCGAATAAACTTAAGAAATGTGTTTAAAGTTAAGTTTGGAAGATCGTATGGACGAGGACTATATAAATTTATTAAGTACAAGTATTTGATAACCACGCCTTCTGAGTGTAAAATGTCCATTGAGGCGATGCAGAGGTATTGTGTAGTATAAAGATGGGTGAGAAAGGAGACGGGCATTTATGGAGACAGGGAGATTTATTGAAATAATGAATTCGGGTGAGAAAATTGCTGCGGGTTCAGAGACACATCGGTATATGACAAAGCTAAGTTTTGAGGCGATGAAGGTGACGGCATGTCTGAATCAAGGGTACCATGAACCGGAGGAAATTCGAGAGCTATTCTCAGAGCTGATAGGAAAAGAGGTAGATGAGAGTTTTGGCCTGTTTCCGCCTTTTTACACGGACTGCGGTAAAAATATACATTTGGGCAGACAGGTTTTCATCAATTCCAGCTGTCATTTTCAGGACCAAGGTGGTATTTATATCGGCGACGGTACGTTGATTGGTCACTGCGTCACTCTGGCTACGTTGAATCATGAACAAGACCCAGAGCACAGAGCGGATTTACTTCCAAAGCCGATTTACATTGGGAAAAATGTCTGGATTGGAGCAAACGTGACGGTAACTCAAGGAGTTACCATCGGAGATGGAGCGATTGTAGCTGCCAGAGCAGTGGTGACAAAAGATATTCCGCCAAGAGTGATAGCAGGCGGGGTTCCAGCCAAGGTTATAAAAGAAATAGGGAGGCGGAAGTGATTGCACTGATCTACTATACGAGATGGTGGGACAGATGAAGACTTTGTTGGACAGAGTTGCTGGGTATCGGTAGAACAACAAAGACTAAAGACTGTTAGCTAATAATATTGTTAGCAGTTTTTTTATGTTATAGGAAAGCCTTGTCACGTTGAGGTGTGACAAGGCTTTTCCTATAACATAGATGCTCCACTAAGGATACGCGAAACAGCGCAAATCCAGCATTCTCTCTTAAATTTCCCTTAATTTTCGAAATCAGGACTTTTAAGAGGATGAAAATATACTTATAATATAGAAAAGAGATGGAGGTGAGAGTTACTGCATCCAGTAACGTAAAAAGGATGAGACAGGCAAAATTACTGATTGTGGATGATAATCGTGAGCTCTGTGAACTGTTGGAGGGTATCCTGCGAAAAGAAGGCTATGAGCAGGTCAGAGCTGTCTATAGCTGTGCGGGTGCCGAGATGGAGATTCAAAGAGAAAAACCAGATCTTATGATTTTAGATGTGAACTTTCCAGGAGAGGACGGCTTCTCCTTTTTTCAGAGAATCCAAAAGCGCACCGATCTGCCCGTATTGTTTCTCTCTGCCAGAGACGGGAATGAAGATAGGATTACCGGGCTTGGCTTAGGGGCGGATGACTATATGACAAAACCGTTTCTGCCCAAGGAGTTGACTCTGCGTGTGGCGGCGATTCTTCGGAGAACTTATCGAGAGGAGGATTCCTGGGAGGAATTAAGGTATCAGATTGGGGAGAGAGAGGTGGATTTGGCAGCCGGTGTGGTACGGATTCCTGACGGCAGTCAGACGAAGGAGCTGGGACTGACCAACAAGGAATTTCAGCTTTTGAAGCTGTTTTTGGAGAATCGAGGCAGAATTCTAACCTTTGATCTGCTCTCAGAATCTGTGTGGGGTGAAAACTACTATGGATATGAAAATACCCTGATGGTACATATCCGAAAGCTGAGGGAGAAAATTGAGGAAAATCCCTCCAGTCCCCGGTATTTGATTACCGTGAAAGGATTGGGATATCGGCTTTTAAAAGAGTGAGAGGAAGGCATAGATGAAAGGCTTGATTAAGATATATTTGAAGTATACAGGCTCGGCGGTGGCGATTATTTTCCTTTTTTTAAGTCTGGTCTTTGCCATGGTTGCGTGGTCGGCGGGAAAGAGTTATGTGAAAAGTGAAAATTTTCAAAAATACTCGGTACAGACGCTGGCTGAGAATATGAAATTGAATGCGGACAAGGAAATTGTGAATGTACGGCAGGTGGAGGAAATGGCAAAGCAGGCCGGGGCGGAATTTTTGATGCTTTTAAATGAGGGAGGAGAGATTACCTGGAGTTATCGTCTTCCCAGGGAATTGAATCACAATTATTCAGCGGCGGAAATAGCAAGTTTTTCGAGATGGTATCTGGGAGATTATCCAGTGACGTCCTGGGAGATCAATGGGCAGCTCCTGGTGCTCGGTTATCCTGCGGGAAGCGTCTTTCGCTACAGTTTCTATCAGGATTTTGATACTTTCTATATGACACTTTCGCTGTTTAGGAATGCTTTTCTGATTTTTATTCTTTTCACTCTGCTGACCATTGGATTTCTGGGATATCGCTATTACCGTAAAATGATGGTTTTCACAGTAGCTATGGAAGATCTGGCTGCCGGTCGGGAGGTTCTCTTGTCAGAGACTGGAAGTATGCGGGAGTTTGCTCGCAGCATTAATCAGACTTCCGATAAGCTGAAAAAACAGGCTAAAATGCTGAGCAGACGGGATGAGGCCCGCACAGAGTGGATTAGCGGAGTGTCCCACGATATCAGAACTCCACTGTCTTTGGTACTGGGGTACTCCAATCTGTTGGAGGAGCAGGCCTGCACAGATGAGAAGATTCGGAAGGAAGCGTCTGTGATACGGCAAGAAAGTCTGAAAATTCGAGATCTGATTGAAGATTTGAACCTTACTTCAAAGCTGGAATATCATATGCAACCTCTGAGGATGGAGCAGGTGTATCCGGTTCAAATTTTGCGCAAAGCGGTTGCGGACTTGCTGAATTCCATTGTTATGGAGGAGGGGAGCTATCCGATTCAGCTGCGCGTCAGCAGGGAGTTTGAATCTCTGAACTTGAAGATGGATGAGAAGTTGATGGCCAGGGCCTTTCGAAATGTAATTGGCAACTGTGTCCGGCACAACGAAGAAGGCTGTGAGATTGACGTGGAGGCGGACTGCTCGAAAAAGTGGATGAGGGTGGCGGTCACAGACACGGGCCAGGGGATACCGGCTGAGATCTGTCGTTATATCAATGAAGGGGGAGAAGAGCCAAAGAGACATATCATGGGGCTTAGGATTGTCAAGCAGATTGTAAATGCCCATGGAGGAAGGCTTGAGATTGAGGAGGACGGACATCGAGTGACAATTCAGATTCCCCTTCCGTGAGAAGACCAAAGTGTGAGGCAAAAAGATTGGAGGAAACAAAATGAAAATCAGAACAGCTATGGCTGGGGATTTGAAGGAACTTGCGAGGATTGAGGCACGCTGTTTTCCGGAGGCGGAGGCTGCGTCAGCCGAGGAGATGAGAAGAAGGCTGGAGGTTTACCCAGATCATTTTTGGATCTTGGAAAAAAAAGGAAAAATAGTTACCTTCATCAATGGCATGGTGACCAATGAGCGAACCATCCGCGACGAGATGTTTTGTCGAGCGGAGCTTCATGAGGAAGGCGGGGAATGGCAGGCGATTTTTGGTGTGAATACGCTTCCTGAGTACCAGGGACAAGGGTATGCGTCTTTGGTGATGCGTCAGGTCATTGCAGACGCGAAGGTCCAGGGCAGGAAGGGGTGTATTCTGACCTGCAAGGAGGAACTCTTGCCGTTTTATGAAAGGTTTGGATACCGAAATGAGGGAGTTTCCCAGTCTGTCCATGGAGGGGCAGTCTGGTATGATATGAGTTTGATTTTTTAAGATAGAAAAATGTAAAAAGGAGAGGTGAAGGTATGAAATACGCAGAAGAAGGGCTTCAATACCACATTGGACTTAAAAAAGGGGATGTGGGAAGATATGTGATTCTTCCGGGAGACCCTAAACGGTGTGAAAAAATCGCAAAACATTTTGAGGACTCCCGATTTGTGGCGGATAACCGGGAATTCGTGACTTACACCGGTTTTTTGGATGGACAAAAGGTGAGCGTGACTTCCACGGGAATCGGAGGCCCGTCCACGGCGATTGCGGTGGAGGAGCTGGTGAAAGCAGGAGCGGACACCTTTATCCGCGTGGGCACTTGCGGCGGGATGCAGAAGCAGATTCAAAGCGGAGATACAGTGATTGCCCTAGGCTCTGTGCGTATGGAGGGGACTAGCCGAGAGTATGCTCCCATCGAGTATCCCGCCGTGGCAGATTTCCGGGTGGTGTCTGCTCTGGCGGAGGGAGCGAGGAAGCTGGGACAGAGATACCATGTGGGCGTAGTTCAGAGCAAAGACTCTTTTTATGGACAGCATTCCCCTGAAGCGAGTCCAGTAGGCTATGAGCTGAGTGCGAAGTGGGAGGCGTGGAAACGTTTGGGCTGCCTGGCGTCAGAGATGGAGGGAGCCGCTCTGTTCACCGTGGGCGCAGCCCTGGGGGTGCGCTGTGGGGCGGTATTTTTGACTATGGCAAACCAGGAGAGAGAAAAAGCAGGGTTGGAAAATCCCGTGGTGCATGACACGGAAAGGGCGATTCAGACTGCGGTGGAGGCATTGAGAATTTTGATTCGCCAGGAGCAGCAGACTTTTTAATGGGATGAGAAAAAACTTGTTACGCTAATGCGTGAAAGTTTTTTCCTATCACATAAACGCTCCGCTAAGGATGCGCACATTGCAATAAGGTAGTGCACCGCAAAGCGGTGTTACGGCGGCGCGTAAAGTGGGACGCGCCCCTCAAAGACTGAGGGGAAGGAGAGCTGGAATGTGCTTACCCACTTTGTTCAGATTGAAACGAGGGTTGGAAAATGAAAGAAATTTTGATAAAAGCTTACGAGGCCATGGAAAATGCGTATGCCCCCTATTCAAATTATCGTGTGGGTGCCTGTGTGAAACTGGCAGACGGGGAGTTCATTCCCGGGGCCAACGTGGAGAACGCGGCTTATGGGTCGAGTATGTGTGCGGAGAGAAACGCGGTATATGGCGCGTATTCCCGGGGATATCGGAAGGAAGATATCGAAGAGCTGGCGATTGTCAGTGAGGGAAGGACATTGGTGACTCCCTGCGGGGCTTGCCGTCAAGTCTTGGCGGAACTGCTGGACCCGGATACGCCAATTTATCTGATGAGCGATGGGGTGGCGAAGACCACGAGTATTCGGGAACTTTTACCCTGGGCCTTTGGGGCAGATAGTCTGGAGTAATTTCTTCTTGACTTAGAGTAGGCTCCAAGTGGTATTCTGAGAATACAAATAAGTTGGAGGAGAAAGAAATGGATTATCGGAGACTGGGAAATACCACTTTGGAAGTCAGTGAGATTGGAATGGGCTGCGAAGGGTTTGTGGACAAAAATGAGAAACAGATCGCGGGACTGGTGGATTTGATGGAACGGGAAGGTGTGAATTACCTGGATTTGTATACGCCAAATCCTCAGGTCAGAAGCGGGCTTGGGAAGGCTCTGAGAGGACGGCGGGAGAGGTTCCTCCTGCAGGCTCATCTGTGCACAATCTGGAAGAACGGGCAGTATGAGAGGACACGAAACATTCAGGAGGTGAAGGCGGGTTTTGAGGATTTGCTGCTGCGCCTGGAGACAGATCATGTAGAGATCGGCATGGTCCACTATGTGGACACAATGGAGGACTGGCAGGCCGTCTCAGAAGGGGTGGTCATGGAGTATGCCCGTGATTTGAGAGAGCGGGGCGTAATACAGTGTATCGGCCTGAGCAGCCATAATCCTGTGGTTGCTTTGGAAGCGGTAAAGAGTGGCCTGATTCAGGTGTTGATGTTCAGTGTGAACCCCTGCTACGATTTGCAGCCGGCCAGTGAGAACTGTGAGGAGCTCTGGGATGAAAAGAATTATCAGGGGCAGCTTTTAAATATGGATGCAGACAGGCAGGAGCTCTATGAGACTTGCAGCAGGCTTGGGGTTGGAATCACCGTCATGAAAGCTTTTGGAGGAGGAGATCTTCTGAATGAACAGCTGTCTCCCGCAGGAAAATCCCTGACGCCCTGTCAGTGCATCCATTATGCTCTGACTAGGCCGGCGGTGGCCACCGTGCTGTCAGGAGCCCGCACAGAGCAGGAGCTGCAGGAAAGTCTAGCTTATGTGACAGCCTCAGAGGAGGATAGGGACTTTGCCAAGGCATTCGCTGGTTTTCCTAGGATGAGCTGGAAGGGCCACTGTATGTACTGTGGCCACTGTGCGCCTTGTCCTAAGGAAATCGATGTGGCTGCGGTTACAAAGTTTTTAAATCTTTCTAAGGCCCAGGGCAGTGTGCCAGAGACTGTGAGAGAGCACTATCAGCTTTTGGCTCACAAGGCCGATGAATGTGTAGAGTGTGGGGCCTGTGAGAAGAGATGTCCCTTTGAGGTGGCAGTGATTGAAAACATGAGACAGGCAAGAGAAGTGTTTGGCACCGGGAGGTGAAGGGATGACCATCGCTGAGGTGAGCAGAAAATATGAAATTTCGGCGGATACGCTGCGCTACTATGAGAGAATCGGCCTGATACCACCCGTTCCCAGAAACAAAAGTGGGATACGAAACTATGACGAGGCATCCTGCCAGTGGATTGAGCTGATGATCTGTATGAGAAAGGCTGGAGTTCAGATCGAGGCACTGGTGGAGTATGTGGAGCTCTTCCAGCAGGGGGATGCCACCATTGATGCACGCAAGGAGATTCTGATCGAGCAGCGGGAACGTCTGACGGCGAAGATGAATGAGATGCAGGCTTCATTGGACCGTCTGAATCAGAAGATCAATGGATACGAGAAAGTGTTAGCGGCGGAGAGGCAGCTGCTGAACCGGAGAAAGGAGAAAAAATGAAAAAGTCTGTGAGAGCGGGAGCTCTCACAGGCTTTTTTATTTACTAAAAAATACCGTTGGATTTCCTAAAAAAGAAATTGACAAGTGATATATACTGTTATATACTGTTTATTAACAGGAGGGCAATATGAAAATAATAATCAATAACTCTTCTCAACAGCCCATTTATGAGCAGATTGTAGAACAGATAAAATCCCTGATTATTGCTAGGGAGCTGAGAGAACACACGATGCTGCCATCGGTGAGAGGGCTTTCTAAAGAGCTGAGAATCAGCGCCTTGACGGTCAAAAAGGCCTATGATCGTCTGGAAGAAGAGGGCTTTGTCACGACTGTCCATGGAAAGGGAAGTTTTGTGGCGAGCACGAATCAAGAGCTGTTGATGGAGGAACACCGAAAAGAAGTAGAGGCAGATCTGGAGGTGGCAGTGCGCAGAGCCAGGATCTGCGGGATGAAGGATGAAGAGATTCGAGAACTGTTTGACTTGATTATGGAGGATGAATAAGATGCTGAAATTGGAAAACGTGAGGAAGCAATACCCGGGATTTCTGCTAGACTGTTCGTTGGAAGTTCCAGAGGGATATATTACAGGTCTGATCGGGCAGAACGGAGCAGGAAAGACCACGACTTTCAAAGCTATTTTGGATTTGATTTCTGTGGATTCTGGCAAGATCACGGTGATGGGAAAAGATCACCAGGAATTGAATCAGAAGGACAGAGAAAAGATTGGCGTGGTGCTTGCAGGGAGTAGTTTCTATGATGGGCTGAACGTGAGGCAGATTGCTAGTGTCATGGAGCAGATGTATCCACAGTTTTCCGGCGGGGAATTTTTAAAGCTCTGTGGTCGTTTCGGACTTCCTGGGGATAAAAAGCTAAGAGAATTTTCCACCGGTATGTCCGCGAAACTGAAGCTGCTGACTGCAATCAGTCACAATCCCAGACTTTTGATTCTGGATGAGCCGACAGCGGGGTTGGATGTGGTGGCGAGAGGAGAAATTCTAGATATGCTCAGGACATATATGGAAGATGGCACGAGGTCGATTCTGATCAGCTCTCATATTTCTAGCGATTTGGAGGGTCTGTGCGACGATCTCTATATGATACATGGGGGAAAAGTGATTCTTCATGAGGAGACGGACGTACTCCTCAACAATTATGCTCTACTGAAGGTGAGCGAAGCGCAATACCGGAGACTGGAACGAAAGTACCTGCTTAGAGTCAAAAAGGAAAGTTATGGTTACAACTGTCTGACACGGCACGGTCAGTTCTTTTTGGAAAATTACCCGGACATGGTGGTGGAGACTGGTTCCATGGATAATGTGATTATGATGTTGGTGAAAGGAGAAGGGGTATGAGAGGACTTCTGATGAAAGATTTTTATATGCTGCTGGAGATGAAGAAATTCGCGGGCATGATGGCAGTGATTGGGCTTTTGTTGCTGATTACTAATTCAGGGGGTGAGGGCTTTGTGATCAGCTATATGACCATCATGTCGGCTTTTATGGTACTTTCGACTCTGAGCCAGGATGAGGGCGGGAAAGGAATACAGTTTTTGCTGACTTTGCCAGTCACCAGAAAGATCTATGTAAAGGAGAAATACTGTCTGGGTCTGTTGAATGGAATTGGTTTTTGGCTTGTGTCCGCTGTGGTAGTGGGAATCGTCACAGCTGTGAGAAATCGAGGGACAGCACCTGTAGATTTTATCTGGGAGTGTCTGCTCTATCTGACCGTTTTATTTGCGATGCTGGCATTGATGCTGCCGGTCCAGCTTAAATATGGAGGAGAGAAAGGAAGACTTGTGATTGTGATTGCTGTCGCAGTGATTTTGTGTGTGGCGATTGGAAGTGCAAAATTCATGGAAAGAGCCAATGTGGATGCCAGCGGGACTGTAGAGTGGATTGCCGCTCACAGCGTTTTCAGCTATGGTCTGCTGGTTGCGGTGTTGCTGGCCCTACTGTGGATTTCCTACAGAATTAGTTTGCATGTTATGGAGAAAAAACAGTATTGATTATTTCTGGACTTCTCTGCTGTAATCTGTTAAAATAAAAGAAAGTAAATTTGAGCCGGTCCGCAAAGAGTATAGGGACCGGCTTAAAAACGGGAAGGATGAAAATTTATGGAACTGACTCCTATTACTTTCTTGATTGTATGTCCTCTGGTCTTTTTGGGGGCCTTAGTAGATGCCATCGGCGGCGGAGGAGGGCTGATTACACTTCCGGCTTATATCTTGGCGGGCGTACCGGTACATATGTCCATTGGGACGAACAAGCTTTCCTCCATGACAGGAACCTGCTTTTCCACATTCCGCCTGTGCCGGAATCGATTTATGGATGGAAAGATTGTCCTGCCTACGATTGTCGCCTCGTTAATCGGTTCTTCCATCGGGGCGCATCTGGCCTTGATGGTAGATGAGAGGGTGATGAAAATTGTCCTGCTCTGCGTTCTTCCGGTAGCTGCCTTCTATGTCCTGAAGAACAAGGAGATGGGGCAAGACGGTAAGCAGGAGGTCCAGGGAGTGCTCCGATATGTGATTGTCACTGTGGCAGCTTTTGTGATTGGCGGTTATGACGGCTTCTATGGCCCAGGGACGGGGACGTTTCTGTTGCTGGTCTACACGGGGCTTGCCAGGATGGATGTGCGGACTGCGGCGGGCAATGTTAAGCTGGTGAACCTGGCCTCTAACGTGTCAGCTTTTGTGACTTTTTTCATGAATGGAAAGATTCTTTTTACGCTGGGATTGGCTGCCTCCGTGTTCAGCATCGCAGGCCATTATATCGGAGCAGGGATGGTGATTAAGAACGGGACGAAGATTGTTCGGCCGATAATCCTGGTAGTGCTGGCGATTTTGATGGTAAAGCTGGTGACAGAATTAATTTAGAGAGGGATAGAGGATGAAGATTGTGTTTTTAGAGAGAGCAGCAGTGGGAAAGGATATCGATCTGTCTGCGTTCGAGAAATTTGGCGAGGTGGTCTGCTACGATACAACGCTTTCTGAGGAGGTGCCTAGGAGAGTGGCGGATGCGGAGGTTGTGGTGATCAACCGTCTGCGGATGAATGAGGAGTCTTTGAAAGACGCAGGGAATCTAAAACTTATCGCCATAACGGCTACAGGGACGAATATGATTGATTGGGATTATGTCAGGAGTCGGGGAATCCAGGTGGAAAATGTCAGAGGGTATTCTACCAATGCAGTGGCACAGCACACGTTTGCTCTGGCTCTGGCATTGATTCATAAGATTTGTTACTATGATCGCTTTGTAAAAAGTGGAGGGTATTGCGGCACGGAAGGTTTGTATGAGTTTGAGAGAGGTCTGTTTGAATTGCAGGGAAAGACCTGGGGAATCATAGGGATGGGTGCGATCGGCAGGAGAGTGGCAGCACTGGCAGAGAATTTTGGATGTAACGTGATTTATTACTCCACCTCCGGGGAAAACCGGGAGCAGCCTTATGAGTGTGTAGATTTGGACGGGCTCCTTGCCCGCTCGGATATCCTGTCTATTCACGCGCCTTTGAATGAGAAGACGGAAGGACTTTTGGATAGGAGGGCCTTTGCGAAAATGAAACCCACCGGGATTCTAATCAATGTGGGTAGGGGACCGATTGTGGATGAGGGAGATTTGGCGGAAGCCTTGAAGACGGGGCAACTTCGGGCGGCCGGTCTGGATGTGTTGTCCCAGGAACCCATGAACCCTGAGAATCCGCTTCTTCAGATACAGGACAGCAGTAGACTGCTGATTACACCTCATATGGCCTGGACACCGGTGGAGACCCGCAAAAGAGTGATCGAGGAAGTCCATAAGATTGTCCAGAGGTATGTCACAGAAAAGAACTTGTCACACGAATGTCCTACGCGATGACAGAAAAAAGATGCAGAATTCAAAGACAAAGAATCTGCATCTTTTTTTATGTAATTAGGAAAGACTTTGCCACATTAATGCATGAAAGTTCTTTCCTATTACATAATTGAAGTAGATTTGCCCCTTTGTTCTTATGTTGACTATTCCAGCATTACAGAGGGGTGTTTTTTACAAGTAGCGAGGCTTACGGTGAGCAGCAAGACTCCACAGGCAATCGCGCCCGGGACGGCGGCTCCGAGGCCGAAGGGCTGTCCTGCCAGTTTCCAGCCGACGCATACCACAAAGCCGCCGATCATCGCTGACAGGATACCAGCAGTCGTGGCTTTCTTCCAGTAGAGAGCGGCCAGAGCGGGCAGGCCGGCGGCTGCCGCGTAGAAGGACCAGGCGAACATCAGCACATCGTAGGCGCTCTTGATGTAAAGCGCGATGATAAGGGCTCCCAGGGCCAGAATTATGGAGAAAATTCTGGATAAAAGGATTTCCATCTTGGAATCCATATCTTTTTTCACAGTCTTGCCTAGGTCGTGTACACAGGTCTGTACAGACACTAGGAGGTAGCTGTCAGCCGTACTCATCATAACGGAGAGAATTCCGGCCACAGCTAGACCGGTGAGACCAGGAGGCAGAACCTTCACAGCTAGGGCAGGAATCACGGCATCAGGACTACCGTAATCGCTCACCACGGTGGGAAGTATCTGTTGTGCGGCTAATCCCATGAAGAGAATCAGAAAGATCGTCACGGCATAGACGGCGGTTCCACAGAACATGCCTCTGCGCGCGGATTTGGCGTCTTTTGCGGCGAAGGAGCGTTGCCACATCTCAGCGCCGGCCATGGTGAATACCAGGTAGGTCACAATGTCTCCCAGAATTTCGCCGTCTATGCGAGGAATCAGATAACTCTTGTCTAGGTTGGTCCAGAACTCGGAGATGCTTCCGATCTCGATCACACTGGCTGTCGGTACCATGAGATAGACGAAGATCAGTAGCATAAAAAATTGCAGGACATCGGTGTACACGACGCCGAATAATCCGGAGGCGGCAGTGTAGACGAAGAAAATAATCGTGGCAATTAGAGCGCCCATCTCATAAGAAATTCCCACCTGATCTCCCAGAAGGCGGATGATCGTAGCCGTGGCAGTCACCTGTGCTGCCACAGTTCCCATCATTGTCAAGGCGACCATGACTGCCAGGATGCACTTGGAGGATTTTCCGAAGCGCCGAGAGAAAAGTTCGGGAATGGAAGTAATTCCATAGGTAGCTCCGACCTTTTGAATTCGTCCGGCCAGACCGGAAAAGATGAACATACCAATTAGATAGGGAACAGCAGTCATCACACATTTGAATCCGTCAGTGAAGGCGAGTCCGGCGCGTCCCATCATAGCACTGCCGCCTATGATTGTAGCGCATACGGTGGCAGTCAGTACTACAGGGCCTAAGGTTCTGCCGGCAACATAGTAGTCTCCAGGGTTCTTAATGCGTTTTACGAAATAAACGCCCACGAGAAGCATACCGATCAGGTAGGCTCCGATGATAAGAAGGTCCAGCAATGTAAGCTCGAGCATACGATAACTCCTTTCTTTGGTGGAGCCGAGTTTCATAAAAACGTTTGAAATTTTATGATTGAAATATCGCTTATTTATAGGAGTAAGCTTTCACACGTTAGCATGAAAAAACTTATCTTATGACGTGAAAAAACCGTCCACGAAAAGATGAACGGCGAAAAAGATTGTGTGAACTATGCTGATTTAGGATAGATATAGAAATTTTTTCACAGAACAAAACCTTCTTCGCCTACGAGATTAGCTGACGGGTTAGAGAAGAAGGTTCTCTTTCAAAAAGAATTCACCCCAGAGATTGGTTCTCCCGTTGTTTTGTATAACACTCGGCGGATTTTTTAGTGACTATTTATACATATTTTAGCATAAAGCTTTTGTTATGTAAAGTTTTATAGTATAAATATACAAATTTTTTGTAACTATTCAGCCATGCGATTGAGAAGAACAAAAATCCGGAGCAAGCTTGCTTGCAGAGAAGTTTGTCTCTTATCAGGCATATGGCGCTTAGCCATAAGCGAGGATTTCGCCGCATATGTGGCGATATAAGCTGCGCAGCAGCTAATTCGAGCGGTTATGCCTGAATCGTTACAATTTTAGTATTATTGAAATCCTTGGGCGCTGTTTTCATATATGTAAATGTGTCGAGTAATCAGTGTAAGGAAAATTTTTTGAATGTAAAATATAAAAGATAAAGACGAACGATTTTGAGGAAAAAGCGGCTATTTTTAGGTGAAAATGGAAGGAATGTAAAATATTAATCAATGTAATGTAAAATCTATGTGTAATCTATTGACGAACAGGGCTTCGATGTTATGATAAAATTAATCGTATCATAATAAATTGCGATTGTGGAAATCCTAAGGAAGAAAGAAATTTGACCGAGAGATAATAATTCTGAAAAGCCTTTCTGAGGAGGGAGACGACAAAGGTAACCAAAAAGTTGTGGTTATACAAAAGAGTATGGAGGGAACAAGGTGGAAATCACAGATATTTTAAGTCTTTTGGGTGGACTGGCACTGTTTCTGTACGGAATGCAGATGATGAGCAATGGCTTGGAAGCAGCAGCTGGAAACAAAATGAAAAAAATTCTGGAAAAATTGACAGCGAACCGTTTTCTAGGAATTGCTGTGGGTGCAGGTATCACAGCGGTGATTCAGTCTTCATCGGCGACGACAGTTATGGTCGTAGGCTTTGTAAATTCAGGGATGATGAGACTGGAGCAGGCGGTTTGGATTATCATGGGTGCGAACATTGGTACTACGATCACAGGTCAGTTGATTGCCCTGGATGTGGGAGCTATCGCTCCGATGTTTGCGTTTTTAGGTGTGGCAATGGTAGTTTTCCTGAAAAATCCTAAGCTTCACCATTACGGAATGATTATTGCAGGGTTAGGTATCCTGTTCATTGGCATGGAAATGATGAGCAGTGCGATGATGCCGTTGAGAGACTCAGAGGCATTTGTCAGCCTGATGACCAAGTTTTCAAATCCAATTTTGGGAATCTTAGCCGGTGCAGCGTTTACAGCATTGATTCAGTCTTCTTCTGCGTCTGTGGGTATCCTACAGGCATTGGCAGTCAGTGGTGCGATCAGTCTGTCTAGTGCAGTGTTTGTTTTGTTTGGCCAGAATATCGGTACCTGTATCACAGCGGTTTTAGCATCTATCGGAACCAGCAGAAATGCAAAACGTGCGACGATTATCCATTTGATGTTCAACATCATAGGTACTATTATTTTTACAGTCATCTGCATTTTCTTCCCGCTGGCACATGTGATCGAGAATCTTACGCCGGGGAACCCAGCATCCCAGATTGCCAATATGCACACACTGTTCAATATTACGACAACCTTGTTGTTGGTTCCGTTTGGCAGTTATCTGGCTCGACTGGCAAAACGGATTCTGCCGGAAAAACAAGGAGAGAACGATGAGGAGATGCATTTGGAATACATCCGCTATATGGAAAACAAAGGAGAACGTTCCATTGGTAACTCTTCGATCGCGATCAATGGTATCCGTAAGGAGCTAGAGAGAATGGCGGATATGGTTCAGAAAAATGTAGATTTGAGTTTCCGAGCAATCAAGGAGGAGAAACCAGAGTATTTAGATGAGGTTTCCCAAAGAGAGGAATATATTGATTACCTGAACAAAGAAATCTCAAAGTATATATCGAATATCATTGTGACGGAGACCAACGAGGAGGATTCACGGCTGATTAGTGCCTATTTTAAGACTTCCACGAACCTAGAACGGGTGGGAGATCATGCGATGAATTTGTGTGAATACACGCAGATGCTGAAGAAAAAGGAAATCAGTCTATCTAAGACCGCAATGAATGAGCTGGATGCGATGCATGAGATGAGTATGCAGGCGATGAAGCTGTTAAGCTGTATCGGACATCCAACCCATGAGGGATATGAGGAGATCGTGGAGATCGAGCAAGAATTTGATGATATGACAGATCAGTGTAGAAAACGCCAGATGGACCGCATGCGTACCGGTAAGTGTTCTGATGAGGGCTGTGTGATCTATTCTGAGATGTTGACGGACTTTGAGAGAATCGGAGACCATATCTTAAATATCGGGGAAGAGATGGCGGAGGCGACCAGTACTTTAGAGGTTGCGTGAGAGGTGAAGGCTCTTTCGTAAATGGAAAAATGAAGAATTGCAATTCCTATAGTTAGATGGTATACTTTTGTGCGACAGGGGAAACTCCTGATTTACAGAATGAAGAGGAAGAACAGATGAGTTTTTCGAAGAAAGATACCTCGGCAGTAAAAGGAATTGCAATTCTTTTAATGTTTGCCTACCATTGTTTTTCAACGATAGACAGGATGCAGGGAGTGGATGTAAGTTTTTATCCGTTCTCAAAAGAATTTGGCATGTATTTGGCAGGTCAGATGAATGTATGCGTGTCCATGTTTTTGTTTCTGTCCGTCTATGGAATGACCGTATCTGCGAAAAAAGCGTTTCCAGATTACCGGATGACTTCCAGACAGTGTACAGAGTTTGTCTGTGTCAGATATATAAAGCTGATGTCTTCTTTTTGGATTCCGTTTGCTTTTTGTGAGGTTGCGTCCTTGATTTTGAGTCCCTCTTCTTTTTCAGCGTATGGCTCTTCTGTTCCAAGAGTCGCGGCTAACATGGCCGTGGAAGCTCTGGGGCTGAGTGAGTTCTTTGGGACGGCCAAACACATCGGGACTTGGTGGTATATCAGCTTGGCGGTGCTGTTGGTGGTATTGCTGCCGCTGCTTTTGGCTGTCTATCGAAGATTTGGCGGACTTGTGCTCATAGGATTGTTTGTGATGCTGCCTCCGATGCTGTTGGACACAGGAAAGAATATGTCTAGATATCTGCTGGTGGTTCCATTGGCCATCTGCTGTGCAGATCAGGGAATTTTGGAGAGATATAAGAATTGGTCCTGGTGTAAGAAACCAGTTTTGGACGGACTGCTCAAAGTGACCTGGACGCTTCTGTTGGCTGCGGCTGTGGCCTATGTGAGAAAGTCCTCTTGGGGAGTCAAATATATGGAATATCCGCTGGTGGGGCTTTTGGGCTTTCTTTTGATTCTGCTGGCCTATTCCATTTTGGACCATATGAAACCAGTTCAAAGGGTTTTGATTTATCTGGGAAATCATTCCGGTGATATGTTTTTTATACACACGTTTTTCCGGGGAATTTGGTTTGAGGGTTGGCTCTACTCATTCAAACATGCACTATTAATCGAGCTGGTCTTAGTGGCAGGGACACTTTTGTGTTCTCATTTTCTGGATTTGGTGCGTCGTGTCATTAGATATCCGAAAATCATCCAATGGGCGAGCGATCTGGCTTTGCGGACAGTGACGGGGACAGCAGAGGAGAATAGAAAACCTATGACGAAGAGTTAAATGAAAAAGACTTCCGCGATGAGAGCCTTTGGTTGGTCTCAGAGACGGAAGTCTTTTTCATACATATAGGAAGAAATGAACATACCGAATATAGATTAACTTCGGCTTTATGTGAAATTATTATAGCATATCTTTTTGTGGAATTCAATATATTGTAGAAAATATCTAAAAAATTTTAAATTATGGTGCTTTAATAGGAAAAAGTGGTGAAATAGAGGAAAGAGAAATTTACGGCAGGATGGGAAAAATGTGGTATTATTATGTCAGAGATTCTAAGCAGGAAGATTCTATTGAGCGAATTCTGAAAAGAGAGTTGGGATTGAACAGGAAGCAGATCAGCCGTTTGAAGTTTCAGGAGAATGGTTTGAGCGTGGACGGATGCCAAAGGAGGAGCACGGATTGGCTTAGAAGAGGAGAGACTTTAGCGGTTAGTCTGATGGACAGACAGGGAGGCACGCTAGAAGAGTTGAAAGAGGAACCGCGGGTTCTCTATGAGGATGAATCTTTGGTTGTCGTAGAAAAGCGTTCTGGTCAGGTGTGCCATCCCAGCGGGATGCATTACAGAGATTCCCTGGCGAATCAGTTGGTTTGGCATTTTCAAAACCGTCAGGAAAACACTTCCGTTCGAATCATTGGACGGCTGGATAAGGACACATCAGGAATCGTGGTGGCTGCGAAACATAAGATAGCAGCGCAGAAACTTTCCTGGCAGCGTGACAGGGGGATTTTTGGAAAGGAATACCTAGCGTTGGTCCACGGGGAGTTTTCAGATTTTGACGGGTTCCTTCGAGAACCGATCGCGCGGGTTCAAGGACATCCTCTGAAAATGAAAGTCTGCGCTCAGGGTAAACCGGCAAAAACTCAGTACCATGTGATTGCCCAGAACAGAGGATATGCACTGGTAAGCTGCCGGCTATATACTGGAAGAACCCATCAGATACGGGTTCATATGCAGAGTATCGGACATCCACTAGTCAACGATGTGATCTATGGACTGGGGGAACAGGACGATTTTGCAAAGACTTTGGAGAATGAGCAGAAGATTGCAGGAGACAGACACAAAAAACTTGGGCTACATGCGGCAAAAGTATGGATGAGACACCCTCTTTCTGGGGAAGAATTGATTTTAGAATCTGCCTGTGATTTTCTTGCATGGATAGAAGTATTGTGATGGAAAAGAAAAAGGGATTGGAGGAGAAAAAATGGCAAATTTTTGTAAGTATTGTGGGGAACCGCTGAAAAGTGGAAGTAGCTTCTGCGGAAAATGCGGACGGCCTGTACAAAAGCCCGTGCCGAGGGCTGGTCAGGCGGAACAAGGACGGAAAAAAACAGGGATGCCTAAGACACCGCCTCGCCGGGATTTCGACCAGGGAGAACGCGAACAGACCCCCCCGGTGATGCTTGAGGAACCCCCTCGCCGGAATTTTGAGCAGGGGAAACAGGTCAAGAAAGACTTAAAGGGGAGAAGAAATTCCGGGAAGAGACAAAGCGGACTTCCCAAAAGTCTAATTCCGCTGGCAGCGGCATTTTCAGTGTTTGCGGTAATTTTGTTGGTGTCTCTAATTCTGTTTGTGGCTGCGAAGCACAGCAAAGGAATAGACACCAGCTCTCCGGAGAAGATCGTTGGCAGTCTACTGGAACAACTGGAAGCACAGGATATGGAAGGGGCTTTGGCCTGTTTTTCTTCTGAAGAGGCGGCCGGGAATTTTCAGTATGAAAAATATGTGGAGGTTTATGACCAGGAATCCGCGGACACTTTGCTTCCTGCGGAGGATGAAAAGGTGCTTCTGATTAATCAAAGAAAGCTGGAAGGGCAGGCGGCAGACCAGGTTGCTTCCACAATCCGTGTCATTGGCTTGGGCGAGACGGCCGGCCGGCTCTCGGCGGAAGGGGTCACTCCGTGGAAAAAGCTGGGACTTAGCAAAAAGGAATACGTAGAAAATGTGGACAGTAAGAATTTAAAAAAGCTGTCCGTGGAGAGAGTAGAGCTGGCGGCTCAGAAGAAACAAAATACGGATGAGACTCAGAAAGAGCTGAACAAAGAAGGAGCTGTTTACGGGGCACAGGAGCGCAGAGAATATGTGGCATTGTACACGGTGGGAGAGACTTCCTATATCCAGGGATTTACTGTGGACTGCTATGACGGCGAATGGAAGATTTTCAGCATGACCAGTAAATTAGCGGGGACTCCCGCTTTAGGAATCCCCGAGACAGCAAAGAAATCGGCGGAGTTTGACGAATATACGGAGTAGGGCAGAGCAGAAGGCGCTACTGATCGTTGATCATTTCGACGGCAGACAGGCTTCGTATTCGTTTTGACGGTGCACAGGATGCCGCGGCGACTGCGAGAAAGAGGAACAAAAGTATCATCAGCAGAGGCTTGACCGGAAGGGTCCAGGTTGCATAGTCAAAGTGTGAAGTGATGAGGCAGTCGTACAGCCATTTATTTGCCGGCAGTCCTACCGCACAGCCGACAAGACAGCCGGACAGAGCATAGGTAAACGCTTCGGCAACGATCATTTTGGATATTTTATGTTCATCCATACCGACAGCACGCATAATTCCATAAGCTTTGATTCTGGCGGAGACACTCATGGAGATGGTGTTGACGATGTTTAGGATGGTGACTAAAGTGATGACGGCCAGGAACCCGTATATGCAGAACACAAAGGCTGTGTAGGTTCCTGTAGTGCTTTGACTGCGGCTGTCATGAAAGACACCGCTGCTGCCTATAAGGTCCTGGATCGCAGCGACATCCCCGTCCGACGCGTTCTTTGTAGTCTGTATCAGAATGAGCGAGTAATCAGAAATACCGGTCAGTCGGACGAAGGTGGCGCTGGAGGCGATCAGGGTGATTTGCCCGTCAGTGAGCCCATCACTGCTGAAGGGATCGTATTTCAATAGACCTGCGATGATAAGCTCTGTGCCAGCGATCTGTATTTGATCTCCGATTTTGAGAGGGCTGTCTTTATCCCAGGTTGCAAGGACATAATTGTCGTTTTCGTACACTTTTGAGAGATCGCTGCCCGTTTTCAGCATATCGTCTTTTGCAAGGCATTCTAGGTCAAAATTATCGTAGGAGATGAGATCTGCGGTGTCAGAGCCGGATTTCTCGTTCCGTTTTACGGGAAGCTGGAAGCAGCTTCTGCGTCCAAAGACACGTTTTACGCCTTCCATATTGCAGATGGTGTCAGGCAGCTGGCTGTCCAGAGAATTGGAGTCATCCTTGGTGGATATGGTAATGTCAGCGGCGCTGGAGGACTGGGGCATGAGATAGCCGACGAAATCGACCAGAACCGAGAAACACAGAAAAAGAAGAATACTCAGGGCGAAGGAGCTCATCATGAGGGTTAAGTTTTTTTTGGAAGAAACCGCGTGGGAGATGCCAAGGGTGGTTTCAATCTTGAAAAAACGTGTGCTAGCCGCATGATGCAGCTTCTTTTTGTATTCCGGGTTTCCAACGACGGCTGCGATGGGGGAGACTTTTGAAGCTTTTCTGGCAGGAGAGCTGGCGGCGAGTAATACCGTGATAAGTCCCATGAGGATTCCGCTGGCGATCCCGATTTTACTGATTCCAAAGAGAGGAATGTAAGAAAATTCTTCTCCTACGAGGAAACGTAAAGCTGCGCACAGAATCCAAGCAGCCAAAATTCCAAGCAACACTCCTGCCGGAATTGCTGTTTTGCACCAGTTGAGAGCTTCTAGTCTCACAAAGCGAATAATCTGCTGACGACTCATTCCGATGCAGCGCATCATTCCGAAAAATTTTGTCCTCTGGGCCACGGTACTGTTGAGGCTGCTAGAGATCATCAGTACTCCGGCGACCAGTATCAGTACGAACAGAATGACTGCGGCCAGGTAGAGTGACTGAACCATTTCACTGTGGCTTAAATCTTGCAGGCTAACGTTTCCGTGCTTGGACAGCAGTCTGGTCTGTTCCATCCTGACTCCCATTTCTGCCATGCTGAAGACGGAAGTAACTAAAAATACGGAAAAAACAATGCACAGGAGGGTCATACGATTCTGACGGCGGTGGACTTTGGCAAAGATAGGGATTAGGCTGAGATAGCTTTTCATTCATAGCACCTCCCAAAATCAGTGACAACTCCGTCAGAGACTTGGAGTATCCGGTCCGCAGTCTGAGCAATGCTTCGGCTGTGGGTAATTAGGATTACTGTTTGTTCATACTGTTTTGAGGCTTCTTTTAGCAGAGAGATCACTTCACTGGTATTGCGTGTGTCCAGATTGCCGGTGGGCTCGTCGGCGAGAATCAGTGATGGCCTTGTGATCAGGGCACGTCCGATCGCCACACGCTGCTGCTGTCCGCCGGAGAGTTGATTGGGCAGATGGTGCCGGCGGTCTCTTAAGCGTAGTACTGTGAGCAGTTCTTCCAGGTATTTTCGGTCCGGTTTTTGGTAGTCTAAAAGTACGGGAAAGATGATGTTTTGCTCCACCGTCAGTTCAGGTATTAGATTAAAACTCTGGAAAACGAAGCCGATGTTTCTGCGGCGAAAGATAGTCAGACTGCTCTCCTTCATGGCGAAGATGTCTTTGCCGTCGATGAATACCTTGCCGGCTGTCGGTACATCGAGGGCGCCTACCATGTTCAGGAGCGTACTTTTTCCAGAACCGGATTCCCCGACGATCGCGACAAATTCTCCTTTCGGTACGGAAAAAGTGACTCTTTTCAATGCACGGACACAAGTTTCACCGTCACCGTAAGTTTTAGAGACGGATTTTACTTCCAGTAAATTCATTGGTTTACACCTCTTTCTGTCTTGATATAGAAAGGTTAATACACCGACATGACTGTCAGGTGACAGACAGCCTACAATTTTGTAGGAAATGATCTATTCTGATGCAGAAATTAGAAAGCTGATGGTGAAGGTTGTGCCACCTCCTGGATAACTGTCTGCTTCGATGGTTCCGCTGTGGGCTTCGACAATCGTTTTTGCAAGAGAAAGGCCAAGGCCGACGCCTTGAACATCCTGAGAGAAACGACTGCGGTAAAATCTCTTAAAGATATGGGGAAGATCCTCTGGGTGGATACCGCTTCCGTTGTCTTTTATGAGGATTTGGACCACAGACGCAAACTGTTTCCATTCAATCTGAATGGTATCGCCTTTTTCTGTGTGATCGAAAGCATTTTTGACAATGTTGCCGATCGCTTCTAAAAACCAGTTGCGATCGCATGGAAAGGTTACGGAATCGTTTCCCAAGAGAAGAAAAATTTTTTCCTCCTGTTTTGCGCGGTAGGCGAATCGTCTTTGGATATCATCCATCATTTCAGCGATCATTTCAGCGTGTTTGCCCATCACAATGGTGCCGGAGTCAAGTTTTGCGATTTTTAGCAAATTTTGCACGAGTGTCTCGATTCGGTCCAATTCTTGTTCGGACAGGGAAAGGAACTCCTGGATGGTGGGCAGCGCTTTGGATTCTTCCTGCATAATCCCGTTATAGATATTCAGGGCGGCCAAGGGAGTCTTTAGTTGGTGAGAGATGTTGGAGAGGGTATCTTTCAAATATTTTTTTTGCGCTTTTTCATTTTCAGCATGAGCTTTTAGGACAGCAGCCAGGGAATTGATCTCGTGAAACAGGAGGTAGAGCTCGCCTTCCTGGTCACATTCGATTCGCGCTTCTTGGTTTTTGCCAAGGAATTCTCTCATCTGTACGATGGCATTTTCTATGAGTTTGTCCTGTTCAGAAAAATAGTGAAAGACAGCTGTCAATATGCCAAGTCCTGTGCATAGAGATAAGATTAATACGCTAAAAGATGCGTATTTAGGCGTAAGCTTTATAAAGACAATGCAAAATAGGGCAAAAAGAACAAGGATAAGAGTCAGAACGTGAAAAAGCCGTCTGATTTTTTGATTTGCCAATACGTTCATACTTCACCTCCATCTAGGATATTCCATTTGTAGCCCATGCGCCGGACCGTGACGATTCTGCTGGGGGTTTTTGGGTTATCTTCGATTTTTGCCCGCAATCTTCGGATATATACGGTGAGGGAACTGTTGTCTATATAGTTTTCCTCACAGTCCCAGAGTCTGCCCAGAATCTGTTCCGGTGAAAGAACAATATTTGGGTTTTCCATAAAAAAGCATAGCAGTTTATATTCGCCGGCAGTTAGCTGGATTTTCATCCCGTCCTTGAATACTTCCCGTTTCAGCATTTGTACTTGAATTCCGTTGGAGTTTAGTTCTATACTGGGCTGACTGAAGTTTTCGCTCCTGCGCAGAAGAGCGTTGATTCTGGAGAGCAAAACCGCCAGCTTGAAAGGTTTTGTGATATAGTCGTCGCCTCCGATGTCAAGCCCCATGGTAATCTCGGTCTCCTCGTCGGCAGCCGTGAGAAACAGAATTGGTACCTTGGATGTTTTTCTGATGTCCTGGCACAGGTCGTAGCCGGAACCGTCTGGAAGCGATACATCTAGGATAATCAGATCACAGTTTATTTTGCTCCATAGTGTTTTGGCTTCCAGGTAGGTCCGTGCGATATGGAGCTCGTACCCTTGCTTTTTCAGAGCATAAGAAAGGCCATGTATCAGGCTGAGGTCGTCTTCGACAAATAAGATGCGCTTCATTCAGTTTTCCCTCTTTTCGCAGTGTGTTGTATTTACAGGTATCGTATAACATTATATACGGTTCAGGGGGGTGAAGCCAATCTTTATTGTGAGAAGGCGGGAGTTTTTTCGGAATCCAGTAATTGAGATGACAAGAGAAAAGTGTTACAATAAGATATCAGAAAGCTTTTGACTAAGTAAGAGGTAAGGGGGAGAGAGTATGTTTTGTGAGCGATGTGGTGCGAAATTGGAGAACGGGATGATGTACTGCCAAAACTGCGGCGCGCCGGTAAAAAGTCAGAATTCAGGAAAACCTTACGGTGATTTAGACAAGACAGTGGCTTATCACGAGGAAGAGGAGAAAACCGTTGCCTACCATGAACAGGACGAGGATAAGACGGTCGCTTACTATGAGACGGCTTATCAACAGCCCCGTTATGGGAAAGAAAGCCGAAGCAGAGAAGATTTCACGGAGCAAAATTATGATAGTCAGTGGTATAATCATCAGTCATATGGGGAATCAGAACCATATAGAGAGAGCTATCGTGGGGAATCGGGCTACTCTGGCGGCAATTCACCGAAAAAAAATAACAAGCCCTGGCTTTATGTGGTTTTAGGTGTGGTGGTGACATTGCTGGTAGTGTTTATCGCATTTGAGTTGAAAGCGCTGCTGAGTCTGAACTCTGAGGAAGAAGAGACGGTGGCTGAGAGTCAGCAGGCGGATGAACAGAAGGATACGGATGAGGATACTGTGGAAAGTGAGTTTACACCTCAGGCTACACCGACACCTATGCCTACTCCTGTACCGACGGCTACGCCTGTGCCTGCAACCGCACCGGCTATGTCTAGCACGGGAGGGTATCTGGGTAATGACTACATCTTTCCAGACAGTGCAGTTAGAGAGCTGACCGAGGCGGACTTTGCCGATAAGACGGAGTGGGAGCTGAAGGTGGCGAGAAATGAGATCTATGCCCGTCATGGTCGAATGTTTGATACGCCTGGTCTGGATTCGCATTTTCGCAGTAAGAGTTGGTATGTGCCGAGTATTCCGGGGAGTCAATTTAACGATACAGCGCTACTGAATTCCACGGAACAAAAAAATGCAAAGAAGATTTTAGACTATGAATTGGCGCACGGGATGGAGACCTAAGGACAAGGGGAATTCCAGGAGCGCGCGGCAGAAAAAGAGAGGAGAGAAAAGAAGAATTATGGAGCGCAGAAACGCATGGCTGAAATATCAGGATAAGAAAGAGATTTTTGAATTTTGCGAAGGCTATCGTAGATTTATTAGCGCCTGCAAGACAGAACGGGAATGTGTTGCCCAGGTAATTGCCGATGCCAAGGAACGTGGCTATCGGGATTTAGAAGAGGTGATTGCCCAGGGTGAGACTCTAAGGCCGGGGGATAAAGTGTATTCCGCGATTATGGGCAAGAGTATTGTTCTTTTCTGTCTGGGTAAAAAGCCAATGGAAGCGGGAATGAACATTGTGGGGGCACACGTGGATTCTCCGCGTCTGGACTTAAAACAGAATCCTCTGTATGAGGACGGAGGGCTGAGTATGCTAAAGACCCATTATTATGGAGGCGTAAAAAAATACCAATGGGTAGCTCTACCGCTGGCGCTTCACGGTGTGGTGGCAAAAAAAGACGGCAGTACTGTACAGGTTGCGCTGGGGGAGGAGGCATCGGACCCGGTGCTGGGCATCTCAGATCTGCTTCCACATTTGGGGAGAACTCAGATGGAGAAAACAGCAGACAAGGTAATTGAAGGAGAGAGCTTAAATATCCTGGTAGGAAGTATTCCGTTGGAGGGAGAAGAAAAGGAGCCGGTCAAGAAGATGGTTCTAAGACTTCTGGAAGAAAAGTACGGAATTTTGGAGGAGGATTTTCAGTCGGCGGAATTGGAGGCGGTTCCGGCAGGTGAGGCCAGGGATTATGGGTTGGACCGCAGTATGCTGATCGCCTACGGACATGACGACAGAATTTGTGCGTATCCATCTTACCAGGCTCTTTTGGACCTGGAGATGCCTGAGAAAACCTGTGTGTGTCTGTTGGTGGACAAAGAGGAGATCGGAAGTGTGGGAGCCACTGGAATGCAGTCCCGCTTTTTTGAAAATGCAGTGGCCGAGGTGCTCAACTGCATGGGAGAATACAGTGAGCTGAAAGTAAGGAGGGCGCTGCGCAATTCCTGCATGTTATCCTCCGATGTGAGCGCGGCTTTTGACCCCAACTATCCAGAAGTGATGGAAAAGAACAACAGCGCTTATTTCGGGCTGGGGCTGACCTTTAATAAGTATACCGGGGCCCGGGGAAAATCCGGCTCCAACGATGCCAACGCGGAGTACATCGCCCGTCTGCGCAGGGTGTTTGACCAGGAAGATGTCTCCTATCAGACCGCGGAGCTTGGCAAGGTTGACCAAGGAGGAGGCGGCACGATCGCCTATATTCTGGCAAACTACGGGATGGAAGTTATCGACAGCGGAGTGGCAGTCCAGAACATGCATGCACCTTACGAGGTAGCCAGCAAAGTAGACATTTATGAGGCATACAGAGGTTATCGGGCGTTTTTAAAGGAGATTTGATATGATTTTATTTAACTGTGATTATAATGAAGGAGCGCATGAGTCGATTCTCCGACGTCTGGCGGAGACGAATATGGAGCAGACGGCAGGTTATGGGGAAGACCTATACTGCCTGTCGGCTCAAGAAAGAATTCAGAAGTTGTGTGAGGCTCCCCAGGCGAAAGTATATTTTTTGTCAGGAGGTACGCAGGCAAATCTGACGGTGATCGCAGCTGCGCTGCGGCCTCATCAGTCGGCCATAGGAGCGGTCACCGCCCATATCAATGGACATGAGACCGGAGCAGTGGAGGCCACAGGCCATAAGATTCTCACGGTGCCGTCTCTGGACGGAAAACTGACCGCTTCCCAGGTGGAGGAGCTGTACCGGGAGCAAGTTTTGGAAAATGATGCTTTTGAGCATGTGACGAAGCCAAAGCTGGTCTATATCTCCAATCCCACGGAGCTGGGCACGATCTACCATGAAAGAGAGTTGAGAAAACTTCATGAGGTCTGCCAAAGGTACGGCCTGTACCTGTATATGGATGGGGCACGTCTGGGATACGGTCTTGCCGCAAAGGACAATGATCTGACATTGGCTAAGATCGCGAAGTACTGCGATGCCTTCTACATAGGTGGCACGAAGATGGGAGCCCTGCTGGGAGAGGCCGTGGTGCTGACGAATCTAGAGCTTCAGGAGGATTTTCGGTACATCGTCAAGCAAAAAGGCGGTATGCTGGCGAAGGGAAGAATTCTAGGAATCCAGTTTGATGAGCTGATGAAAGACGGACTCTATGAGAAGCTGGGAGCTCACGGAGACCGGATGGCCGATCGGATTCGGGGGGCTTTTCGGGAGAAGGGATTCAATTTTTTGGTGGAAAATGAAACAAACCAGATTTTCGTCATTCTGAGGGATGATCAGATACAAAAACTGGGCGAAAGGTTTGGTTATTGTCCGCACTGCCGAATGGATGAGAACCATAGTGTAATCCGCCTTTGCACCAGTTGGGCCACTCGGGAGGAAAATGTGGATACATTGGTCGAGTTCATAAAGGGACTGTGAGTTTTAAAATAGAGAATTTTGACATGGAAGATGGGAAGCTCTCGTTAGCTTCCCATTAGCTTTTTACTGTAGCTTTTTTAAAATTTGAACCGTGGTGTTCACAGCCTGGGCGAACGCCTCCCGGTCCTCAGGGGAGAGGTTGTTTATTTTGGCCGCCATCGTCTCTTTTAATTTCACTTCTTCGATTTGCATCATCTCTTTTCCGTAGAGTGTCAGCTGTACCAAAACCAGCTTACGGTTTTTTTCGTCCTGAATTCGTTCCAGGTAGCCGGCTTTCACCAGGGGAGCAACAGCTCGGGTCGCCTGTTCCTTGGAAGATGCGATGTAGGCGGCGAGTTCCGACATCGTTAGCGGTGATTTAGCAGTCAGAGAGAGTAGAATGCAAAGCTGGGTCTTAGTGAAACCGTGATCCTTAAAGTCGACGGTATTTAGAATAACTTTCTGACAGAGAGGAAATACTTCTATCAGGGCGGAGATCGGAGTCATCTTGGTATCTTTTGGATTGCTCATAACAGTTCCTCCATACTTGTACTACGAGAATATAACATCATTATAGTTTTATTATAGTCAAACGTCAATAATTGATATTCATCAATAATATTAAGTAATCCCCTTTTGTTTTATTTTTAGACGGAATTATGAATTTTCATAGAATTTTCACATATTTGATACTAATCAATAGTTGACAAAAATCAAACAATGGAGTAAATTGTAGATAACTTGTTGAAGATACCGTTGGAGGAAGCTATATGGATTTGCAGGAAAAACACAAACCCAAAAAACCGATACTGTTTTACTATTTGATTGCGGCAGTGATTCTCTTGCTGCTGAACGCATTGGTGTTTCCGTCTATCAGGGAAGGAAGCATTCGGGAAACCACGTATTCGGATTTTTTGGACGGATTGGATCATAAAGAAATAGAAGAAGTCCAGTTGGAAGAGAATGTGATTTACTATTCCGTGGAAGAAGACGGAAAAGAGGTTGTCTGCAAGACGGGACGAATCCCTGACGATGGGGACTTGGTAACTAGGTTATATGAATCTGGGGCAAAATTTACGGAAGAGATTCCCACACAGCAGTCTCCGCTGTTGACGATGCTGTTTAGCTGGATTGTTCCCATTTTAATTTTTGTCTTTATCGGGCAGATGCTCAGCAGAAAGATGGCAAAGAGTATGGGCGGCGGTCCGGGAGCTATGATGTTCGGAAAGAGCAACGCGAAGATATACGTGAAGTCATCCACCGGAATTAAGTTTTCAGATGTGGCCGGTGAAGACGAGGCTAAGGAATTGCTGACAGAGATTGTAGATTACCTGCATTACCCAGAAAAATACAGGGACATCGGAGCTTCTATGCCGAAAGGAGCGCTTTTGGTTGGACCTCCAGGTACAGGAAAAACTCTGCTGGCAAAGGCAGTAGCAGGTGAAGCTAACGTGCCATTTTTTTCCATCTCCGGTTCCGAGTTCGTGGAGATGTTTGTAGGTATGGGCGCCGCGAAGGTGCGGGATCTGTTTAAGCAGGCCAATGAGAAAGCGCCCTGCATTGTGTTTATTGATGAGATTGATACGATTGGAAAGAAGAGAGATGGACAGGTCGGCGGTAACGACGAGAGAGAGCAGACTCTAAACCAGCTTCTGACGGAGATGGATGGATTTGACGGTTCTAAGGGAGTCGTGATTTTGGCGGCGACGAACCGGCCAGATTCCCTGGACCCGGCGCTTTTAAGACCGGGACGTTTCGACCGGAGAATTCCAGTAGAACTCCCTGATTTGCAAGGAAGGGAAGAGATTTTAAAGGTACATGCGAAGAAGATAAAAATTGCTGATAATGTGAATTTCTATGAGATTGCGAAAGCAGCCGCCGGCGCTTCCGGAGCTGAGTTGGCCAACATCGTAAATGAGGCGGCTTTAAGAGCAGTTCGAAGCGGTAGAAGATTTGCGACCCAGGCGGATATGGAAGAAAGCATTGAGGTGGTCATTGCCGGATATCAGAAGAAGAACCGTGTCCTGTCTAATAAAGAGAAACTGATCGTGTCTTACCATGAGATCGGTCATGCTTTGGTAGCGGCGAAACAGACAGAGTCTGCGCCGGTGCATAAGATTACGATTATTCCTAGAACTTCCGGAGCTTTAGGGTATACGATGCAGGTGGAGGATGGAGAACATTATCTGCTGAGCAAAGAAGAACTGGAAAATAAAATTGCTACTCTTACAGGAGGAAGAGCAGCGGAGGAGCTGATCTTTCATTCCATCACCACCGGAGCGTCCAATGACATTGAGCAGGCGACGAAGTTGGCGAGGGGAATGATTACGAGATATGGCATGAGTGATGAGTTTGACATGGTGGCTATGGAAAATGTTAGCAACCAGTATCTGGGTGGAGACAGTTCTTTGGCATGTTCCTTTGAGACTCAGACGCTGATTGATAAGAAAGTCGTAGAACTGGTGAGCACTCAGCATGAGAAGGCGCGGCAGATTCTGCGAGATAACATGAAAAAACTCCATGAACTGGCGAAGTATCTCTATGAAAATGAGACGATCACCGGAGAAGAGTTCATGGAGATTTTGAACAAATCGGATTCTCAGAATGAGTATTCAGGTTCCTGAGCTTATCAGTCGCAGAGTTCTGCGATTCGATATAGAAGAGTTTCCGTATCTTCCCAGCCCAGACAAGGGTCAGTGATGGACTGTCCGTAGGTCTGGGAGGAAGAAAGGGGTTGACAGCCTTCCACCAGATAGCTCTCGATGAGTAACCCTTTGATTAGGGTGTGAAGTCCAGAGTTTGTCCGGCGGGAGTGAAGCACATCCAAAGCGATGTTAATCTGTTCTTTAAAGTGCTTGTTGGAATTGGCATGGTTGGTATCAACCAGGACCGCCATATTCCGCAGGCACTTTTTTTCGTATTCCCTGCGGCAGTATTCCAGATCATGAAGACTGTAGTTAGGAAGAGGCATTCCATAACGATTTTGGCCGCCTCTTAGAATTCCGTGGGCCAGTTGATTTCCATCGGTTGTGACTTCATGTCCGCGAAAAATGAAACGTTGGGACTGCTGAGCCGCATAGATGGCATGAAACATGATAGACAGATCTCCGCTGGTAGGGTTTTTCATTCCTACAGGAATATCCATTCCGCTGGCAGTCAGACGATGCTGTTGGTTTTCCACTGATCTAGCTCCCACTGCCTCATAGGACAGCAGGTCATCCAGGTAGCTGCGGATTTCTGGATATAGAAGTTCGTCGGCTGCGCTGAGGCCGCTTTCATAAAAAGCGCGCAGATGAAGCTTTCGCACAGCCACAAGTCCTTTAGCCAGGTCGGGAGAAAGGAGGGGATTTGGCTGATGAAGCATTCCTTTATAGCCTGTGCCCGTGGTCCTGGGCTTGCTGGTGTAAATGCGAGGGATGATCAGCAGGCGGTCTTTAGTTTTCTCACTGATTTTAGCCAGGCGGCAGACATACTCGCAGACAGCGTCTTCTCGGTCCGCAGAGCAGGGACCGATGATAACCAGAAAACGATGAGATTTACCGGTGAAAATATCGGAAATTTCTCTGTCACGCCGGCATTTGGCTTCTTTCATTTTTTCAGAGAGAGGGTAAGTCTCTTTGAAATCAGAGGGAAGCGGCAGTTCTGTATGGTAATAAAATGACATATTGGTCCTCCCAAATAGGTTCTGATAAAATGTAACTGTTCAGCCATAACAGTTCGGATTAGCTGCTACACAGCTTATATTGCCGCATATGTGGCGAAACACCATATGCCTGATAAGAGTGGAACACCTCTGCAAGCAAGCTTGCTCCGAATTTTTGCTCTTATCAGTCGCATGGCTGAATAGTTACGATGAGATATCTTTATCATACTATAATGTGTTGGAAAATCAAGCAAATTGTATTATACTGTTAAAAGAACACACGTGCTTATTTGGCTTTGGGGGATATATCAGACGAAGAAAGGATAGGTGAGAAAAATGTTTTTTTATATGCCTACGAAGGTGTATTCAGAAGAACAATGCGTGAAGAGACATGGGAGTGAGTTGGCAGCTCTGGGAGAGAAGGCTTTGCTTGTGACAGGGAGACACTCTGCCCGTTCCAACGGTTCTCTCAAAGATGTGGAAGAGGCTTTGGAGTCTAATGGGACAGGATATATCCTGTTTGATGAGATCGAGGAGAACCCTTCGATGGAAACAATTATGAGAGCGAGAGACCTGGGGATAGTTCAGGGAGCAGATTTTGTCGTTGGAATCGGCGGTGGTTCACCCATGGATGCGGCGAAGGCGATTGCATTGATGATGCGTCATCCTGACCAGGATATGGATTATCTGTACCAGAAAGGGGTGGACAGCAGTGCCTGTCCGGTGGTGGAGATTCCCACTACCTGCGGAACTGGGTCAGAGGTGACTCCTTATGCGATTTTGACCATTCATGCCAAGAGAACGAAATCTAGTATTTCTCATAAAATCTATCCGTCATTGGCTCTGGCAGACCCAGGTTATTTGAAATTTGCTCCTGAGAGTGTGTTGCAGTCCACAGCGATTGACGCGCTGGGACATTTTTTGGAGAGTTATCTAAACAGCAATGCCACAGACTATAGTCGGATGCTGGTCCGTGGGGGAATGAGAATCTGGTCAAAATTTCGGGATGTTCTGGATAGAAAGAGAGAACTCATAGAGAAGGATTACCAGGAAATGCTAAACGCTGCTACATTGGGCGGGATGGCGATTACTCATACGGGGACTTCTCTTCCTCATGGTTTGAGTTACTATGTGACTTATGAGGAGAAGGTTGCCCATGGCAAGGCAGTGGGAATTTTTCTTCCAGGGTATCTAAAGGCGGCGGATTCCCAGACGAGCCGAGAGCTTTTGGAACTCATAGGATTCCAGGAGATCGAAGAGTTCCGCGCCTATATCGGCCGTGTTCTGGGCGAGGTGATGATGCCAGAGGAGTTACGGGCGCAGGCGGTGAGAGGACTTCTAGAAAATGCTGAGAAACTGAAGAACTGCCCGTTCTCAGTGGATGAGAGGGCACTGAGAGAGATTATTGAATATTCATTAGACTGAATACAGAAAGCACCGCAGACATTTTTGTCCGTGGTGCTTTTATGTCTGCGGTCTGTATGTTTAAAGGTAAAATTTGTGATACTGAAAAGCCGTGTCTAAGAAAGCCAAGGCCATAGAGAAAAAGGTCAGTAAAATTAAGAGAAAGATGGAACCTTTGTCGTACACGAACTGAACTTTTTCACTGCGCAATCTGGACCCTAGGACTTCCAATCCTAGCAGAATGAAGATAAAAGGCCAAAGGCGGTAGATAAACTCATAGGACAACGAGGGATAAAACATGTGAGCCAAAAACAGGCTTCCAAAGACAACGAGAAGACATCCCAGTGTTAGACTTCCAACTCTATAGATTCTTGTCATCTTCATCCAACTCCTTTGACTGTGGCTGCGTGCTGTCCTTTTCCTCTGGTTCCCCGGTCGGTGCTTCTGTGTGGTTGTTCTCGTCTGAGACGTCTTGGGATTTTGAAGGAATCAGGGGATTTGTTTGCTCGAAATCCGCATCCTGAGAAAATGGAAAATCTATGTTTAAATCAGGATTTTTCTCCTGACCATAGTCCTGCTCTTTGTTCAGCTGGTCTTTCTTTCCGGAGATCAGGTAAAGACCAAAAGCAATGATTGCCACGGCGATGAAAATCTGGGGTAGATTATAGCTGAAGCTGTTCAACACGTTGTAGAGAGCGTTCGGGAGGAACCAACCTAAGAAGTCTAGAAGGCTGTTCCACAGCAGACTGATTCCAAGTAAGATCAACACCCACGCGGTTGCTGTTTTGTGCCTTTGGAAAAAATCTTTCATGTTCTGACAGGAATACTCGTCGCAGGTATCAAAGAAAAGAATACGGTCTTCGATGGTGTAGAATTCTTCATCCGGCAAGGCGCGCAGATTGTGTGTGTGGAAAAAACTGTAAAACCAGAGCACCGGCAGCAGGAAGATCAGAAAATTCAGGTTAAAACCGGAAATCAGGGCGAAAACCCCCCAAAATGCAATCATGATACTGGCTCCCTGTTTTAGAAAGCCTAGATACATCTCGCCTGCGCCAGGCAGAAGCGAGAAGAGAAAAGTCCAAAATCCACTTTTTTTACTTGTCATCATAATGAAATACCTCCATAGTTGTTAATTTGTCTGTGAAAGCTCTCAACTGATCGCCTGCTCTGTCTGTGTGTTGCGAGAGTTTGGCGGACCAGGAAAGCTCTGCGGTCTGTGCGGGCATAGAATGGGCCAAATTCAGAGCAAAACTGCTGGTGAACAGAAGGGTGAGTGCACTCAGGACCGCAAATGAAATTTTTAGGCTGTAGAACAAAAGTTCCAGTTTCTTTGTCGTTCTGTTTAGAAGCTGTTCTGCACCTACAGTAGGCGACTGACTTTGAAGCAAAATGCTTTCTTTCAAATTTTTAGGAGCATGTAAGAGTCCTTGGCTTTCCAAACGGGATGCAAAGGCATGAGCGCTATAGTCGTCAGCCGCGATTTTGTGCAGTTCTTCCAGCTGGCAGTGCTTTTTGTCCATGGCCATATCCCTCCTTTTCGTAGAATTTTTTTAACATTGCTTTGGCTCTGTAGACCTGAGTTTGAACCGTCTTTAAATTTTTTCCTGTTCGCTGGGCGATCTCGCTGAATCCGAGCTCCTGGTAGAAATATAAGACTGCGATTTCTCGGTAAGGTTCTTTGAGAAGACGACAGTATTGCAACAACTGTGTGCGAACCTCCTGTTCCAGAATGTTTTCTTCCAAAGTAGGCCCCCTGGTCTGAAGCTGAAGAAAATATTCATCTTCTGTAGGATAAGTGTTTCGCCCAGCACGCTTTAAGTAGTCGATACATTTGTTTGTCGCTATCCGGGTAAGCCAAGCTTTTTCATTTCTACCGTCGAAGTGGGAGAGGTGTTTGTAGGCAGAGAGAAACGTCTCCTGCGTCAGATCCTGAGAATCAAAATAATTTCCTGTCAGCCGGTAACAAACCGTAAAAATTAAGTTTTCATAAGTGTCAATCAGATATTCCAGTTGTTTTTGAGCTTGGATCGAAAACACCTCCCCTCTTTGCTGTCTTCACCTATTATAACGAGAGGATTTCCATTCTGTCTTCAAAAAATGATTTTTTTCTTTACATTTTTTTAGAGAACTGATACCCTCAGTGTACAAGGGGGAACCTTTATGAGAAAAGAATGTGTTACGCTGTTATAGAATGGTCTGACGCCTTTTTAAATGCAGAGAGCATGAAACAAGGCGGCGTAAGGATGAAAATTAGACTATGAGAGGAGGATGACATTGCAGAATAATACAAAGAAAAAGAGCAGGAAAAAGATGGGACTGGCGCTGGGAGTGGCTGCAGCTGTAGGCTTGGGGGCTGGATGCTGGTTTCTGTTTCTCAGACAGACGCCCCAGGATTTTGTCCAGGCATATATGGATTGTATTGAGGCCAGGGATTATGAGAAAATGTATGAGATGTTGGACGCGGACAGTCAGGAGAGAATCGATCAGGAGAGCTTTCTCACCCGGAATCAGAATATCTATGAGGGGATTGAAGTCGAGGATTTGAAGCTGGAGTTTAAGAAAAAAGACGGCGACAAGAAATGGATAAAATACACGGCGACCATGAATACGGTGGCCGGAGAGCTGACCTTTGACAACCAGATGTATGTCCATCGGGAGGGGCTTGGCCTGAAACTTCAGTGGGAGGACACCTCTATCTTTCCAGAGCTGCACTCCACAGACAAGGTGCAGGTATCTTCCTCGGAGTTTCAAAGAGGGGGAATCTACGACCGTGAGGGGAAGACTCTGGCAGGCCAAGGGATTGTCTCATCGGTGGGGCTGGTCCCGGGAAAGATGAGCGTAGACCCTACGCAGAGGGAGGAAGATATTCAAAAAATGGCTGATCTTCTGGAAATATCCGCAGAGAGTATAGAGAATTCTCTGGATGCGTCCTGGGTCAAGGATGATTCTTTCGTCCCCGTGAAAAAGATAGAGAAGAACCATACAGTGGAGAACACGCTGCTGGGAGAGAATTTCGACAGTGAGCTGGTGAAACAGCTGGTGGAGATTCCGGGCGTCATGGTGACGGATGCTGAGGACAGAGTCTATCCTCTGGGGGAAGTGGCCTCCCATTTGACCGGATATGTGCAGAGTGTGACGGCGGAAGATCTGGAAGAACGAAAAGGCAAAGGATATGACGCGAACAGCGTTCTGGGAAAAAGTGGGCTGGAGAGTCTTTATGAGGATGAACTGCGCGGCACAGATGGTTGCAAGATTTCCATCGTAGACCAGGATGGACAGGAGCGGACGGTGCTGGCGAAGAAAGAGACGGAAAACGGGCTGGATATCACCACGACCATTGACTCTGAGCTTCAGGAGATGCTGTACCGGCAGTTTGAAAATGACAAAAGCTGCAGCGTGGCCATGAACCCCTTCACAGGAGAAATTTTGGCTCTGGTCAGCACGCCGTCCTATGACAGCAATGATTTTGTGCTGGGAATGTCGCAATCTGTCTGGGACAGTTTGAATGAAGATGAAGATCAGCCGATGTATAACCGGTTTAGGCAGACTTGGGCGCCTGGTTCTACCTTTAAGCCGATGACGGCGGCTATAGGGCTGAGTACAGGGCGTTTGGCTGCGGATGAGAATCTAGGCTACAGTGGTACGAGCTGGCAAAAAGACAGCTCTTGGGGATCCTATCACGTGACCACTCTGCATGATTACGGTGAGGATGTCACCCTGCGAAACGCATTGGTTTATTCGGATAATATTTATTTTGCGAAAGCTGCGCTAAAAATTGGCGCAGATACTCTAGAGGAACAATTGAAAAAAATCGGCTTTGGTCAGGAGCTTCCATTTCCTATCAGCGTCACCTCGTCCCAGTACTCTAACGAGGAACACATATCCACCGAGGTTCAGCTGGCGGACAGCGGGTACGGGCAGGGCCAGATGCTGGTGAATCCTATTCATTTGGCCAGCATCTACACTGCATTTTTGAATGAGGGAGATATGCTGAAGCCGAAGCTTTTGCAGGAAGAGAATCCCCAGGGAGAAGTCTGGATTTCTGACGCGTTTACTGAAGAAGCGGTTCAGACGGTGGCAGAGGATTTAAAGGATGTGGTGAACAGCCCGGAGGGAACCGGCTATGGACTCCACTTAGAGGGTGTGGAGCTGGCAGGCAAGACCGGAACGGCGGAGATCAAGGATACGGTGGAGGACACCAGCGGCACGGAGCTGGGCTGGATGGCCGTCTACACGACAGACCCTGACACGGAGAAACCGCTTTTGCTTCTGACCATGGTACAGGATGTGAAAGAGCGAGGCGGCAGCGGCTATGTGGTGGACAATCTGCGGCCAGTGCTGGAGAGTTATCTGTTGGGACAAGAGTATACGAAACCGAGTCAGGATGAGCCGGAATAGAAAGAGCTTGCGGTTAGGAGGGAGGAGCAGCTTGAAAAGGACAGAGAAAGAGAGAATAAGAATGATAGATCTTCACTGCGATACGCTGTGGCGTCTGTGCCGGCCCGACGGGCTGCGGGGGCGCCGGGGCGGCCTGGCAGAAAATCCTTTTGGTGTGGATGTGCGCCGGCTGGAGAAGGCGGATTCCTTGGTACAGGCTTTCGCAGTCTTCTTCATGACGGGAATGGTGCCAGGGCCGCTGAGGGAAGAGTGGGCCTATAAGACGGCGAGACGCAGAATCAGGGCGTATCACAGGTGGAGAATCGAGACAGGAGGCAGGCTGGAACCCATTCGGAGCTGGCAGGATGTGGATTTCTGCGAAAGATACGGATGTGTGGGGAGCCTGCTGACTTTGGAGGATGCGGTACCCTTTGGACAGGATTTGGGGCGGCTGAAGGAATTTTATGATTTGGGTGTGAGGCTGGTGACATTGACCTGGAATCATGAGAATTCCGTTGGATGGCCGAATTCCACGAATCGCACGGTGATGGGAAGGGGGCTGAAGCCCTTTGGAAGAGAGGTGGTGGAGGAGATGAACTATCTGGGAATTCTGGTGGATGTCTCGCATCTGTCTGATGGAGGGTTCTGGGATGTGGTGAGGCTGAGCAAGAAGCCGTTTATCGCCTCCCACTCCAATGCCAGGGCAGTGACCTCCCATCCCAGAAACCTGACTGACAGGATGATACGGGCGGTGGCAGAAAGCGGTGGAGTCATCGGCCTGAATTTCTGTCCGAGCTTTTTAAGCGAAAAGAAGATCAGTACTGTCGCAGGTATGCTTCGCCATCTGCACCATATTTACCAGGTGGGCGGCGAGGACGTTCTGGCTCTGGGTAGCGACCTGGATGGAATCAGCGGCAAGCTTCAGCTGAACAGTTGCGATCAGATTGAGTATCTGGCCAGGGCCCTGCGCAGGCACGGGATGTCCTGGCGGGTACTGGAAAAGCTCTGGTATCAGAATGCTCGTCGGGTGTTCCGGGAGGTTTTGCCGGAGAGGTGAGGGTAGGGTTTCTTACTGTTTATTAGAAAAAACGCCAAAAAGGATTTTCAGCAGCAGAGATTGCGGATGTTTTAGAGGAAAGTGTGGAAAATATTCAGAAAATTTACGAGGAAGTTATAAAAAGACTGGGGCGGCCCGTCACGGGGGCCTTAGAGCTTTTTCTACAATCCATGCGTATTAAAAAAATGCAAGAATCAAACTCACCTACTTTTTTGTAAAAAATGCTTGACAATTTTTCTGAAAGGTGTAAAATCATAAAAAAAACGAAAGGATGCTTTTATCATGGCAAATCAAAAAAGAAATATGACAATTGCAAATGCATATTACTTTTTTAACTTCCAGGGCTTTTATTTTTATAAAGGCGTTGGTTCTTTTTGCTACGATAAAACATTTTATGGTGATTGACACAGATCGTTGATATGAGCGTGTGATTTTGAGCCGGTGTTTGCGTAGCAAGCATCGGCTTTTTGTCGTGATAAGCAGGATATTCAGTGCGAAAGTGTTAGTTATCCGCCGCAAGGCGATTTCCCTTATGACAAAAAAGAAAATTTTATCAGATGGGGAAGACTCCCGCCTATATAGGCGGTAAGTAAGAAATTAGTATCAGTGGTGGGAGTCAAGTCCCCATCTGATAAACGCTCGGCGAGGATTCGAAGATGAATGGTGTCGGTTAATGCCGACTCGAATCCCGCGCCAAGATTCGCGAGTGAGTCTTGAATTACAGAATCAAAAAACAGGAGGAATTAGAGATGATAGTAGTATTGAAACATGGTGTGACGGAACAGCAGATGAGGAACCTGATTGCATGGTTCAAGGACCAGGGAGTGGATGTCCATGTTTCCAGAGGTATCTACCAGACAGTGCTCGGGTTGGTGGGAGATACCAGTGATATTGACGTGGATTTACTGAGAATGCTGGATATTGTGGATGCAGTCAAGAGAATCACGGACCCGTTTAAGAAGGCAAACCGTAAATTCCATCCAGAAGATTCTGTGATCGAAGTGGGAGAGTCCAAGGTGAAGATCGGCGGAGGTAATTTCGCGGTGATCGCGGGGCCTTGCTCCGTGGAATCAGAAGAACAGATCATCGAGGTGGCACAGAAGGTGAAAGCAGCCGGGGCTACTCTGCTAAGAGGCGGTGCATTCAAGCCGAGAACTTCACCCTACGATTTCCAAGGAATGCGGGCAGAGGGAATCGAGCTTTTACTGGAGGCAAAGAAGGAGACTGGACTTCCTATTGTAACGGAGATCATGAATGCCAACCATATTCCGCTGTTCGAAGAAGTGGATTTAATTCAGGTGGGAGCCAGAAACATGCAGAATTTTGAGCTGCTAAAGGAACTGGGAAAACTGCAAAAGCCAATTCTTCTGAAACGTGGACTGGCGAACACGATGAAGGAATGGCTGATGAGTGCCGAGTACATTATGGCTGGTGGAAATGAAAATGTGATCTTATGTGAGCGAGGTATTCGTACCTTTGAGACTTACACGAGAAATACCCTGGATTTGTCGGCAGTGCCGATGCTTCATGAGCTGACGCATCTTCCAGTGATTGTAGATCCGAGTCACGCCACAGGAATGGCAAGGTTGGTGGAGCCGATGGCTTGTGCGGCTGTAGGATGCCAGGCGGATGGCCTGATGATCGAGGTGCACAACAATCCGGCGAAGGCGCTGTGTGATGGACCTCAATCCCTGACGCCGGAGCAGTTCGCTAAGGTGATGGGGAAAGTGAGAAAGATCAAGGAGGTCGTGGACGAATGCGAGTAGGAATTGTTGGCTTGGGCTTGATCGGCGGTTCCTTCGCAAAGGCATACCATGAGAGCAAGGACTGGGAGGTCTACGGGATGGACAGCGATAAGAGAATCCTGGACTTGGCTCTGCTGGCGGAAGATTTGGACGGTGTTTTGGATGAGACGACGATTTCCCAGTGCGATCTTCTATTGATTGCACTTTACCCACAGGCGGTGATTGAATATCTGGAAAAAAACGCGCCGTATATATCCAAGGATACCGTGGTCATTGACTGCGGGGGGACGAAGAGGAAGATCTGTGAGGCTGGATTCCAGATTGCTGAAAAGTACGGATTTACCTTTATTGGAGGACACCCCATGGCAGGCAGGCATTATACGGGGTACAAGTATAGTCTGGCAAATCTGTATGATGGAATGGCGATGGTTATTATACCTAAGACCTGTGACGATATGAATTGGCTGGAACACATCAAAGATCTCCTGAAGCCTGCGAGATTTGGCACGGTCACAGTGACTACGGCAGAGAACCATGACAAGATGATTGCATTTACCTCCCAGCTCGCGCACGTGGTGTCAAACGCATATATCAAAAGCCCTACGGCCAGAGAGCACCACGGTTATTCGGCAGGCAGCTACAAGGACTTGACCAGGGTCGCTTGGCTGAATGAGGTGATGTGGACCGAGCTTTTTATGGAAAACAGGGATTACTTAACAGAAGAAATCCGTTTTCTAAGAGAGGAATTAAAGAAGTATCAGAACGCTTTGGAGCAACAGGATTTTGAGAAGATGAGAGAGCTTCTGAGAGAAGGAAAAGAACGCAAGGTAGAGGTAGACGGAAGATGATTTGTGTGGAAGTAAAGGCATCGAGAGACTATGAGATACGGATTGAGTCAGGGAGCCTGAAAAAGGCAGGAGAATATATTGGCCAGGTGGTTGCGGGCCGCCACGCGGTGATTGTTACTGACAGTACAGTCAAGGAGTTGTATTTAGATACAGTGGAGGAAAGTCTGAGCAGAACGGGTTTTCAGACAGACTCTTTTGTGATTCCCAGCGGTGAGAAATCCAAGGATGCGGCACATTATATTCAGCTCCTGGAATTTCTGGCAGAGAAAACTGTGACCAGAAGCGATGTCCTGGTGGCTTTGGGCGGTGGAGTAGTCGGAGATCTGACAGGATTTGCCGCAGCGACTTTTCTGAGGGGCGTCCATTTTGTACAGATTCCGACAACGTTGTTGGCGGCGGTGGACTCCTCCGTGGGAGGAAAGACGGCGATAGACCTGCAAGCGGGAAAAAATCTGGCAGGGTGCTTTTACCAGCCATCTTTGGTTCTGTGTGACTGTGAGACTTTGAAATCTCTGAAACCAGAGACCTTCTCGGAGGGAATGGCGGAAGTGATTAAGTATGGAGCGATTGCGGACCGAAAACTCTGGGAGAAGCTGAGAGCTCCCATATGGCCACAGATCGAGGAGATTGTGGCGCGCTGTGTGGAGATTAAGAGAGATATCGTGGAGCAGGATGAATTTGATTTGGGAGTACGGCAGTACTTAAATTTTGGACATACCATTGGGCATTCCATCGAGAAGAACAGCGGGTATGAGATCAGTCATGGGAGAGCCGTGGCGATAGGAATGGTGCTGGCTGCGAAGCTTTCAGTGAAGCAAGGAGAGTGCGGGGAGGAGTGCCTGGGGCAGATGCGGGAAATGTTGGAGAGATACGAACTGCCGACGACGACGGACTATTCCGCTGAGCAGCTTATCGGTCCTATGAAGGCGGACAAAAAGAGAAGCGGGAATACCGTATCTTTTATATTGCTACGAGAAATCGGACAGTGCTTTTCCAGAAAAATGACAATCAATGAGATGGACGAGGCAGTTAGGGAAATTTTGGGGGATGAAGGATGAGAGTATTGATTGAGAACAGGCTTCTAGGTGGAAGTGTTCGGGCGATTCCGTCGAAGTCCATGGCTCACCGTCATTTTATCGCGGCAGCTCTGGCAGAGGCTCCTTCTAGGGTCGTCTGTCCGGGGATGTCGGAGGATATAAAAGCCACCATGGACTGTCTGGAAGCTATGGGTGTCATGTTTAATAGGAAGAAATCAGAGTATGAAGTAATGTCTGAGACAAAGAAATGGAGCGCAGGGGCGGATGAAGCTTTGAAGCTTCCTTGCAAGGAGAGCGGTTCCACCCTGCGTTTTTTGTTGCCAGTGGTGGCTGCACTGGGAATCAAAGTGGAATTTCACGAGGAGGGACGACTACCTCAAAGACCTCTGTCCCCTTTATATGAGGAGCTTCAAAAGCATGGGTGTAGATTGTCGCCTCAGGGAGTGACACCGCTTCGGTGCCAAGGAAAATTGGAAGCGGGGATTTATGAGATTCCAGGCAATATATCCTCACAATTTATCACGGGATTATTGTTCGCTTTGCCGCTGCTGAAAGGAGACAGTGAGATTCGCCTTACTTCTGCGCTGGAATCGGCTCGCTATGTGGATATGACCCTTCAAGTCCTCAAACAATATGGGGTAGTTGTCTCCTGCACAGAGGAAGGATTTCAGATTCCAGGCGGACAGAGCTATCTGGCACAGCAGAGTGTACAGATTGAAGGAGACTGGTCTAACGCCGCTTTCTGGCTGACGGCTGCCGCAATGGGAAAGAAGATCACAGTCACCTGTCTGGATGAGAATTCTACACAGGGAGACAAAAAGATTTTGGATATCCTAAAGCGTATGGGCGCGAAGGTGGAGCAAAGGGATTGGGAGGCCACTGTGACTCCGGAAAGATTGGATGGAACGGATATTGACGCGGGAGACATCCCGGACTTGGTTCCGATTCTGGCTGCCGCGGCTGCGGTCAGTCGGGGAAAAACGAGAATCTACAATGCAGGACGGCTCAGGCTCAAAGAGAGCGACCGGCTCAAATCGGTGTCTCAGGTACTGAATGGCCTGGGCGGACAGGTGAGAGAGTTGGAAGACGGGCTGGAAATTACAGGGCGGGAGAGACTCGCCGGGGGCCGGGTGGATGCTGCCGGAGATCATCGGATCGCAATGATGGCCGCAGTAGCGGCTATGGTCTGTGAAAATCCGGTGGAAATCTGCGGAGCACAGGCGGTCAATAAGTCCTATCCGGGATTTTTTGAGGATTATCAGAGCTTAGGTGGAAAGGTGGTTATGGAGCAGATATGAGTTCAATCGTGGGAGAAAATATCAAAGTCTCAGTGTTTGGGCAGTCTCATTCTAAAGCCATTGGAGTGGTGATTGATGGGCTTCCGGCGGGACTTACTATAGATATGGAGGAACTGAAAGCCTTTATGAAGCGCAGAGCGCCGGGAGGAAAGGCGTATGCCACGGCGAGAAAGGAAGCGGATGTGCCGGAGTTTCTCTCTGGGCTGGTGGAGAATACCACTTGCGGTGCGCCATTGTGTGCAGTGATTCACAACAAAGACACGAGATCGTCAGACTATGAAAATCTAAAAAATATTCCCAGGCCGGGACACGCGGACTATCCGGCACAGATAAAATTTCAAGGCTTCCAGGACGTGGCCGGCGGTGGTCATTTTTCTGGACGGCTGACAGCGCCTCTGTGTGTAGCGGGAAATATTTGTATGCAGACTCTCAGAGAGAGGGGAATACAGGTGGCAGCCCATATCTATCGAATCGCTCATGTGCAGGACAGGCCGGCGAATCTGACAGATCTGACTCAGGCGGAGCTTTTGAAGGTGAGGGAAAAAGAGTTTCCCGTGCTGGAAGATGAGAAGGGTGAGAAGATGCGTCAGGCGATTGCACAGGCGAAGGACGAGCTGGACTCTGTGGGAGGAATCATAGAGTGTGTGATCACAGGAGTCCCTGCAGGAGTCGGCAGTCCCATGTTCGCAGGAGTGGAGAACCGTCTGGCAGCTGCGGCTTTTGGGATTCCAGCTGTCAAGGGGATTGAGTTCGGCAATGGGTTCGGCTGTGCGAATTTGAGAGGCTCCCAGAACAATGACAGCTATGAAATTCAGGAAGGCCGCGTGGTGACTAAGACGAACCACAGCGGTGGAGTTTTAGGGGGGATTTCCACGGGAATGCCCATCGTATTCCGGGTGGCAATAAAGCCAACCTCCTCCATAGCCCAGGAGCAGGACAGTATTCGGATGCGTGAGATGGAGAATGCGAAACTGGTAGTCAAAGGCAGACACGACCCATGTATCGTGCCTAGGGCGGTGCCCTGTGTGGAAGCAGTCGCAGCCTTGACGATTTATGATATGCTATGCTGCTAGGGTCAAAAGACCATGCGTTTCATGCTTGCATGGAATTGGGATTTTGGAGCATGAAATGCGGAGCAAGCCGAGACAGCATAGGGATTTTAAATGGAGAAATAAACTAAGACAGTAAAGGAGAAAAGACATGGACTATTTGAGACAGGAGATCGATGGAATAGACAAGGAACTTTTGGAGTTGTTTCAGAAGAGAATGAAGACCTGCGCCGAGCTGGCAGAATATAAGAAGAAAAAAGAGATTCCGATTTTGGATGAGTCCAGAGAGCGCCAGAAGCTGGCGATGGTGACAGAACAATCCGAGGAAGGAATGACGGACTATAACCGGAACCTCTTCGGTGTTGTCATGGATTTGAGCAAAGCATACCAGCAGAAGCTGAACCGTGCGCACAGCGAGTGGGAAAAGGTGATCAGCGAAGCCATCGAGAACACAGAGAAAACCTTGCCGAAATATCCATTTGTAGCTTGTCAGGGTGTGGAGGGAGCCTACTCTCAGATCGCGGCAGACAAAATTTTCAAGACAAAGACCAACATTATGTATTGCACGGATTTTGAAGGGGTCTTTGCGGCCGTGGACAAGGGAATGTGCCGCTACGGCATTTTGCCGGTGGAAAACAGCACCGCAGGTTCTGTCAATCGAATTTACGATCTAATGACGAAATATAATTTCTACATTGTGCGGGCGCTGCGCCTGAGAATAGACCACAACCTCCTGGCAAAGCACGGGACGAAGGTGGCAGACATCAAGGAGATCTTTTCTCATGAGCAGGCGATCAGCCAGTGCAGCCAGTATCTGAAACAGTTCCCAGATGTGAAAGTGACCGTCTGCGAGAATACTGCGGTCGCTGCCAAGATGGTGGCAGAGTCAGAACGCAGTGATGTGGCGGCGCTCTCCTCTAGAAGCTGTGCGGAGTTGTATGATCTAGAAATGCTGGACAAATGCGTTCAGGACCAGGAGAACAATTACACGAGATTTATTTGCATTTCCAAAAATTTGGAGATTTATCCTGGTTCTGACAAGACCAGCATGATGATGAGCGTGAGCCATAAACCAGGTGGGCTGTACAAGATTCTTTCCAGATTCTTCGTGCTGGGAATTAACCTGACGAAGTTGGAGAGCCGTCCGATTCCTGATCGGGATTTTGAATTTATGTTCTATGTAGATTTGGAGACATCTGTCTATTCTGAAGAGTTTATCCAGGCAGTTTGTGAGATGGACAATATCTGTGAGAGTTTCCGCTATCTTGGAAGTTATTCGGAGGTTATCTGATGGAATATGGACTTTTGGGGGAGAAGCTAGGCCACAGCTTTTCTCCTCAGATACACAGTCAGCTGGCGGGCTACAGCTATGAACTAGTGGAGAAAACGCCCCAGGAAGTGGAGGTATTTCTCAAAGAGAGAGAATTTCAGGGCCTGAACGTGACGATTCCCTATAAGAAAAAGGTGTTTGATTGCTGTGATCAGGTTTCAGAGCTGGCACGGCGGATTGGCAGCATCAATACGATTGCGAATCGCGGTGGGTGGCTGTATGGGGATAACACGGACTATTATGGATTCCGCTATATGATACATAGGCTGGGTGTCAGCGTGGCAGAAAAGAAAGCGGTTGTTTTGGGAAACGGGGGCGTCGCTCCGGCAGTACGAGCAGCCCTCGAAGATGAGGGAGCCGGAGAAATTGTGACTGTCTCACGGCGGGGCGAGAATAATTATAATAATATTTCTAGACACTATGATGCGAAGATTCTCGTGAACACGACTCCGCTGGGGATGTACCCGGGGAATGGAGAGGCCGCAGTGGATTTAGGGCCTTTTGAACAGTGTGAGGCCGTCTACGATCTGATTTATAATCCACTGAAGACTAAACTGCTGTTGTCGGCGGAAAAGTTAGGGATTCCCTGTATGGATGGTCTGTCTATGTTGGTGGCACAGGCGAAGAAGTCCTGTGAGATTTTTCAGCAGATATCTTTGCCGGAGGAAAAGGTAGAGGAAATTACGGGGTGTCTGCGAAGAAAAGTGAGTAATGTGTGCCTGATCGGGATGCCAGGCTGCGGAAAGACGACCGTGGGAGAACGGCTGGCCGCAAGGCTTGGCAAAAAGTTTGTGGATATTGACCGGGAGATTGTCAAAAGAATGGGAAAAGAAATCCCGGAGATCTTCAGAGAGTCTGGGGAAACCGGGTTCCGAAAGATGGAAAGTGAAGTTCTGAGTGAGGTGACGAAGCAGACAGGCCAGGTAGTCGCCACCGGCGGAGGTGTGGTGGTGACTCCAAAGAACTGTGAGTTGGTTCGCCAGAATGGTGAAGTGATCTTCTTGAAAAGAGATCTGAGAGAGTTAACTGTGGCGGGTCGGCCCGTATCGCAGTCTCGTCCCTTGGAGCAGATCTATGAAGAGAGAATCGATGCCTACCGTTCTTGGAGTGATTTCCAGGTAGAAAATCGCACGGTGGAGAAAACGGTGCGGGAGATAGAAAGCTTGTTGGTGTGACAGGAGATTTAATAATCATGGATAGGGAAAAACGTATAATGTAGAAAAAGAACTGCTATTTTGCTACGGTTTAAAAGGAGTTCTTTGGAAAAATAAGAGGCTGCCAGGGCAGCCTCTTATTTTTGTAACAGGAAAGATTTTGTCGCGCTAATGTGTAAAAGCGCTTCCCTGTTACAAAAAACGCTCCGCTAAGGATGCGCACGCCGCAATAAGGCAGTTTACCGCGAAGCGGTATTGCGGCGGCGCGCAAAAGCGGGGCGTGCTCCTCAAAGATTGAGGGGATGGGGAGTTGAAGTGGGCTTGCCCACTTTGTTCTTTTGAGAAAAATTAGGGCATAACAGGTTCTTATGCTTCGGAGGAATCCAGCGCGGATGTCTCTTTTTCATATTTCCGCCCGATACCAGTAATGGCGCTGAGCAGGAAAATTAAAAACAGGAAGATACAGTGATAATTGTAAGGCATGATATCTTTGAAAGAGAAAGCAGGACTGACACCTTCACATTGAACTGCAAAGCTGATAGCCAGCATACATGGAGTCCCATAAGGCATTAGGCCTGTAACTGCGCAGGCTGTCGCATCCAGAAAGTTGGCGCCGCGGTTCCGGTCAATTTTGAATTTTCGCATAATTTCTTTTACCATTGGTCCAAAGAACATTACTGCTGTGGAGCTGCCGCCGGATGCCAGGCTGCCGATGGCAGAAGCCAGCATACAAACCAGCTCTGCGGATCTGGGAGTTTTGCAGATTTTTACCAGGCCATTGAGAAGTTTATCAAAAGAACCGGTCTGGTTCAAAATTTCCAGGATACCAAATAAAAGCATAATGAATAAAATGATATTTAACATACCAGTCATGCCGGCGAGAATAGGTCCGGTTTCACTGAGCATGGTTTCCACAGAGATACAGCCTAAAATGAGATTGATCAGGATGCCGGTGACATTGCAGATCAGAAGAGTGGGAACCAATCCCCATCCTTTTTTCATCATCACGATCATAATGATGGGAATTATCAGCAGAACCAACGCTTTTGCGTCAGAAGAGTCCATTTGGATATTAGCGGCCTGCTCCACAGTGGTGCTAAGTCCCATAATGATGAAGAGGACTGCAGAGATTGCACCGGCAATAAGAGAATAAGGGAGCCGGGTAGCGACCACTTCGTTGATTTTTGCTTCCTGTGTCAGGGCGGAGCCAATAGTGGTGTCAGAAATAGGCGCCAGGTTATCGCCGAAGATAGCGCCGCTGATAATTGCGCCGCATACCAGGCCGACGTTGCAGTCCAGACTGGCTGCCAGAGGAACCAAGACCGGGGCAACTGCGGTCACAGAACCGGAAGACGTGCCGCAGGCAGTGGAAATCAGTGCACAGGTTAAAAAAGCAATGACAGGGATAAAACCTGTAGGGAGATGCAGAATGCTCATCGCCCAGATCAGTCCGTTAATCAGACCGCTCATTTTCAAAAGCTGAGACAGGACGCCGGCCAGCAGGAACGCCATGATAATGACGGCCAGCATATGGTTTTGCAGGCCTGCCATGAGAATATCGCCGTAGTGTTTTTTGTCTTTGGCCAGAAACAGACCGACAACCAGGCCGAAGAAACCAAACAGCGAGAAACGTAAAAGTCCGCCGCTGCCGAGTATTACGCTGGCAATCATGCCGACGATCATGACGATAATCGGAATCCAGGGGCCGAGTGTCTTTCCATAAAATTGTTTTTTTTCGTTCATATTTTTGCTACCTCCGCTGATACTTTCCCTTTGAGAAAGCACTTCCTTTAAAAGAATCGTTTTTTAATGAGCAGAAAAATTTTCAGATACCCTTGCTAGCTAAGGGAAGTTTCACAGTTCCAATACCATTTGAAACATCAGGCAGATAAAATAAAATGTGAATTAAGATTTATTTTATTAAATTTTAATATATTCCTTAATGCAAGTAAAATGAAAAAAACAGTTTAATTTATGCGAAAAATCGATAGGTTTACTCATTATTCAAAAAACAGATAAGAATATTTAGAAATATCGTTGGACAACAGCGAGGACAGCTAGTAGAGTAAAGGCAGACATAAGGCAGATAAATTGTGTGGAAAGAGAACAGAAAAAAGGAGAAGGAAATGGAATACTATTTTAATGCAAATCTGAAAAATATTCCGCCGTCTGCGTCTCTGGCGGTTTCGGAAAAAGCAAGAGAGCTGAAAAAAAAGGGGATTGACGTAATCACGCTGGCTACCGGAGAACCGGATTTTGACACGCCCTACGCTGCCAGGTTTGCGGCAGTGAAAGCGCTGGTCGAGGGACATACCCATTATTCCCAGGCCAGAGGAATCGAAGAGCTTCGAGACTGTATCGCAAAGAAATTAAGGAAGGAGAACGGGATTTCCTGCGACAGCCAGCAGATTTTGTTGACTCCAGGCGCCAAGTATGCGGTTTATGAAGCAATCGCGGTTTTGGTTACGCCTCAAAGTGGTGATGAAGTTATGATCTTGAATCCTGCCTGGGTTTCCTATGGGCCGATGGTCATTGCAGCAGGCGGAGTTCCTGTGGAAGTAGGACTCTCTTTTGAGAATAACTATAAAATTAGCCGGGAGATCTTAGAACAGCATGTCAGCGAACGGACAAGAGCACTGATTATCAATTATCCCAACAACCCTACAGGTTGTATCCTGACAGAGGAAGAGGCACAGATTGTCGCAGATTTCGCGATTACCCATAATTTGATTGTGATTTCTGACGAGATTTATGAGAGAATCTGCTTTGACGGACGCAAAAACAAAAGCCTCGCCAGCATCGAGAAGGTGAAAGACCGGGTGATTACCATCAATGGTTTTTCCAAGAGCATGGCGATGACTGGCTGGAGGATTGGTTATCTGTGCGGCCCGCAACAATTGATTGACAAAGCGCTGCTGTACTCCCAGCATACGATTTCCTGCCTGAGCGATTTCTGCCAGGAAGGAGCAGCCGCATCCTTTGAATGTCAGGAAGAGGCAGAAGAAATGGTGAAGAGTTATCAGAACCGAAGAGATATGTTTGTGGGAAAATTAAATGAGATTCCCCACGTGACCTGCCATCTTCCACAGGGGGCCTTTTACGCCTGGGCAAAGTTTGAGCTGGGAGATATGGACAGTGTGGCGGTCAGTGAATTTCTTCTGGAAAAAGCGCATGTGGCTACTGTGCCCGGGGCGTCTTATGGAAAAGGAACAGACAAATGTGTGCGGATGTCCTTTGCAACTGCAGAGAAGGATTTGCAGGAGGCAGCCAGGAGAATTGACAGTGCGGTGAGAACTTATTTAAACGGAGGTGAGTGATCAATGTCTACGGTAAACTGCAGAATTGTGCTGGACTTTGAAAGACCCAGCAAAGAACTTTTGGAAAAATTCAAGGAACTTCCAGTGGCTACACTGGATGACAGCATGAACCGGATGTCTGCCATGGAAAGTGGAATTCATGCTTATAGTAAGGGCAAGCTGGCAGGACCGGCTTTTACGATTAAGGTTCCTTATGGAGATAATCTGATGCTTCATAAGAGTGTGGACATGATAAAGCCTGGAGACATTTTGGTAATACAGTGTGAAAACAGTCTGAACCGGGCAATTTTCGGTTCTCTTCTGGTGAATAATCTGAAAGAAAAAGGCGCGGGAGGAATCATTGTGGACGGAGCAATCCGGGACAGCGAGGAGATCTCTCAAATTGAGGGGATACCGGTCTATGCCAGATGTACATCGCCCAACGGACCATGGAAAAACGGCCCGGGTGAAATCAATACAACGATTGCGGTGGGAGGACAGATTGTAAGGCCCGGAGATATTGTCTGTGCCGATCAGGACGGAATTGTAGTGGTTCCTCAGGAGTATGCGGAAGAAATAGCTGCGGAGACAAAGAAAAAAGAAGAAGGAGAAAAAGTTGTCCTGGCTCAAATGCTGGCTGGAAAATTTGAAAGGCCATGGGTAGAGCAGGCAATGGAAAAATTGAAAGTTGACGTAAAACCCCGATAGTGTTAAATTTATAGTAAAATTTAAAGGATGGGGAGATTTTGGATGGATTTCAAACAGATTGAGACATTTTTAACGATCGCAAAATATAAAAGCTTCACCAAAAGTAGTGAAGTCTTATATGTGTCTCAGTCTACGGTGAGCAATCGTCTGAGATCTCTGGAAGAAGAGCTGGATCTTGTCCTGGTAACTCGAAAAAAAGGAATGTCTACGGTGACGCTCACTGAAAAAGGAGAGGAATTTATCGACATTGCAAAGCAATGGGTGGAAGTCTATGAGAGAACCCGGAGGCTGAGTCAGGAACAAAAATTCCAGTCGGTAAGTTTTGCGGGACCGGAGAGTATTAACCAGCTGTTGGGAAAGCTCTACAAAGAAATTGTGGAAAATGAACCGGCAATTTCTTTGTATGTGAGAACCTGTCATTCCAATGAAGTCGTCCCTATGCTTTTGGACAAAAATATCGAGGTTGGTTTTACTTATCTGTATTTTGAGTCCAAGGAAATCCATATGCTGAAAATCGGGGAGCAGGGGATGAATGTCGCCATGAAAACTTCGGATTCCGACAGGGGAGGGAGCATCAGCGTCAAAGAGCTGGATCCGGAAAAGGAAATACAGGTACGAGGGGTGGTAAACAATGTACCTGAGATGGCAAAATGGCATGATTTAAACTTTCCACGTGCAAATTCTGCGGATATCAATGTAGACAGCCCGGTGATGATAGTCAATTCCATGAAAGAGGGGAGCTGGTGTGTTCTACCGGAGTCTCTGGCAAATGAGATTCGCCGGGATGGTCAGGTAAAGGTATATCAGATTCAGGAAAAAGTTCCCGTTTTGCCTTATTATATCGCAGTTCGCAGAAAATCCATGGAGTATAATTACGCCCTGAAGCTTTTCGAAAAATACAGTGGATTTAGTGTGTAAGAAAAGAAATTAAATTTATTGAGATTTTTCAATGGCAGAGCTTGTTGCAGACAGGCTCTGCCATTGCTGTGAGACGTACCAAAACCTGCCGAGAGCGGTGCGGGGAGACTGGAAGTTAACTATGCTTATTTGAGAAGAAGAGCTGTCGTTGAAATAGTGCTTATTTGATAACAGCTCTTCCTGACTTTTTTGCAAAAACTTATTAGGATACGGAGATTTCGACTCTCTCTGATGGGTCTTGAAGTACAGACCAGGTAACGACAGAATTTGTCACTACTTCAGGAATTCGTGCGATATCCCGGTTCTCGATGACATTGACTACGTCCTTGTGTATTTTGTAAACGACTTCCCCATGTTGGTGTTTGTGAGTAGCAATGATGGAGGCTTCCATGAAATCCATGATAAAATTGTAGATGCGCTCGATTAGAATGTTGTGAGTGGCTTTACCAAGAAGTTGATGAAATTCTATGTCATTTTTAGCCAGTTTTTTAGGTGACGAACCATCCTTAATCATATTTTCCAGGTCCTCTAAATTTTTTCTCAAAGCAATTCGCTCTTCTTCATTTTCCAGATAATGTTTATCTATCAGTTCCATAATATCGATTTCAAAAAACCTGCGCAGTTCAAAGAGATTCTCCACGTCGGGATTAGACAGAAAAAAACTAAAAAGAAAGGAATCCATCATTCCATTGCCAATGGATTCACAGACATAAGTTCCATTGCCGACACGGATATCGATCAACCCAAAAGCAGCCAGAATTTTCATCGCTTCTCGTACAGAGCCACGGCTGACACATAAACCCTCTGAGATTTCAAGTTCACTTGGAAGACGATCGCCGGGTTTTAACTTGCGGTCCATCAATAGCTGTTTTATATTATTGACTACGATATCCACAGCCGATTCTCTCTTATTACGGCCTTCAAAAAGATTTGACATAGAATAGTTACCTCCTCATTACATATATCTGTATTAATAATACTCGATAAGCTTAGTTTACCATGAGAAAACATAAAACGTCAAACGTTTTGTAATATTTTCTTCTTAAAAGGTATTATATGTACCATGGTGCATATAATACCTTCTTTATGTGATAGGAAAGACCTTGTCACTCTGAAGCGTGATATCCCTTTCCTATCACAAAAACGTTCAGCTAAGAATACGCATGTTGTAAAGAGGAAGGGGTCTTATAGATTCAGGGGAGGGGGAGTTAAGGTGGCTTGCCCACTCTGTTTCATTTTCGTATTGATTTAAGAAGATTGTTTGTGTATAGAATTTTTACCGAAAAGATTTTTTAGAATTTATGAAAAGTAGACAAAAAAAGAAAGAGTGTAGGAAAATAATTGTTAAAAGTATTGACAGCTAAAATGAATTATGTTATATGTTAAACATCTAATGATTAATTATATACGAAACGGAAAAAAGAAAAGTATTTAGAGGAGGAAAAAATGAAGAAAAAGCTAATCAGTATTTTAATGAGTTTGGTGTTGGTTTCTGGTGTATTAATAGGCTGCGGTGGGCAGGAGGAGCCTACGGATACTGTCAGTGAGACGAGCGAAGACCAGGCTTCTGATGATAGCAGTTCTAGTACTGCTGGGGACTCTGTTCTGAAAAAAGGTGATTACGTAATTGGATTGTCCAATTCCTATTTTGGAAACACCTGGAGAAAACAGATGGTGGATGCATTTACCAATGCGGCAGAAGCTGCGAAGGAAGCAGGATACATTTCTGACTATGAGATTCAAAATGGAGATAACACGGTAAATTCACAGATTGCCCAGATTAACAGTTTTATTTTAGACGGCGTGGACGCGATTTGTATCTGTGCGGCTTCACCCACAGCTTTGAACAGTACCATTCAAAAAGCTTTGGATGCAGGCATTACGGTAGTGGCCTTCGATTCCATCGTTGACCTGGATGGTGTCTATACGATGGATTATCCCTGGGAACAGATCGGTAAGGACAGTGTAGAGTTTGTTGCTGATAAACTGGAAGGAAAGGGAAATATTGTGGTTGTCAGAGGTGTGTCTGGAGCGGCTCCGGATCAGGGAATCTATGCGGGTATTACGGAGGCGATGAAAGCTTATCCGGATTTAGAGATTGTGCAGGAAGTAATCGGTGAGGCTAGTGCGACGAAGACTCAGGAAGAACTGACAAAGGTTATGGCTTCTCTTCCAGATGTGGACGCTGTCATTACACACTGCGGCGGCGATGCGATTGGCGCAGTCAATGCCTTTGAGCAGTCTGGAAAAGACATGCCGATTATCATTGGAGATAACACGGCTGAGTTTATCAACTGGTGGATGGAACAGGAGGACTATGACACTTTGAGTCAGGGATCTACCCCGGGCTGCGGAGCAGCAGCGCTGTGGACTGCTTTGGATATCTTAAACGGCTATGAAGTTCCGGAAGAGATGATGCTGAGCGTGCCTCATGTGACCTCTGAAAATTTGAAGGATTATTCAGGCATGAGCGCCGGAACCTTTGTGTCACCGGATTTTACTAACGAGTATGTGCTTGAAAACATCATTGACGCGGCGAAAAAGTAATCACTAAAAATCAGATAGGTGGAAGACTGAAACGGTGCGATTGCGAGACAACCGCACCGTTTCGCAAAGTATGATAAAGTTAGCGGATAAATGAAAGGCAGCAACAAGCAAAAAGGATGGTGACGGAAGTTGAGAGACATTTTTCTTGAAGCAAAAGACCTGCTGAAGGTTTACGGTCCGACGGTAGCCGTGAATCATTTAAGCATTCATGTGTATAAAGGAGAAGTACTTGCGCTGGTTGGCGGAAATGGAGCGGGAAAAAGTACTTTGACGAAAATTTTATCTGGGGTGATTTCCAGCGATCAGGGGAGCATTCAGATTGAAGGGGAAGAGATTAATCTGAATAAGTACACTCCGGCAGTCGCCAGGACAAAGGGAATTCGAGTGGTACATCAGGAATTGTCTCTTTGTAGGAATCTGACAGTCTATGAGAATTTTTATATCGAACAGTTTCAAAGATTTGACAAAGGAAATGTGAAATGGAGAAACCAGGCCAAAGAGATGGCACAGGCAGCTTTGGATAAGGTGTTTCCAGGACACGGGATTGATGTGAATGCGGGACTTGCCACATTGAGCATCGCTCAGCAACAGATGGTGGAAATTGCCAGAGCGACCAGTGACCCGGATGTAAAGATGATGGTGTTGGATGAACCTACCTCTTCTTTGCCGGCGGAACAAACCAGCCAGCTTCAGGACTATATTAAAAAGAGCGCAAAAGAACAGGGAATTGCCTATATCTATATTTCTCATCGGCTAAAAGAGATCATGTTTTTGGCTGACTATGTCTATATCATGCAGAATGGTACACAGAAGTATCAATGTCAGATCAGTGAAACCGATGAAGAGGATATTGTTCAGCGCATGGGCGACGGTGCGATAGAGAAAAAAGCGGAACGGTTTACAGCGCCTGAGACGAATGCAAATGTCGGAGTGAGACTTACGAATTATTCTTCAAAGAACTTGAAAAATATTTCAAAAGAGATGTTCGGCGGGGAGATTATCGCCCTCACCGGTCTGGAGGGAAATGGACAGTTAGAATTGTTGCAGGAGATTTTCTTTCAGGCAGGCAGGAAAAAAGAAGGAATTGAGATCAAGGGGAAAGTGGCCTATGTGGCCGGTGACAGAAAAAAAGAGGGAATATTTCCGCTTTGGTCCATCACAGACAACACTGTAATCTCGAAGGTTGCGGATTCTGGACTATTTCGGCCGATTTCCATGGGAAATGTGGATGAGACGGTAAAACACTGGAATTCGAGATTGAAGACAAAGTGTGCGTCTTCCGAAGACTTGATTACTAGCCTGAGCGGCGGGAATCAGCAAAAAGTATTGATTGCCCGGGCGTTGGCTCTGGACGCGGACATTATTCTTCTGGATGATCCTACAAGAGGCGTGGATATCGGAACAAAACTGGAATTATACGAAGTTTTCAGGGAAACCGCTAAGAGTGGCAAATTAGTGATCTGGAGAACTTCAGACGACGCAGAGTTGGAATACTGTACGAGATTGTTGGTTATGAACGCAGGGACGGTGGCAGGAGAGTTTTCCAGTGAAGAATTTGAGCATTCTTCCATGTTAAAACTGGCGTTTCGAAGCAATGCAAAGGAAGAAAAGTTAGAGACAAAGAAGGCGAAGAAGCCTCGTTTGTATCTGTTTTCTCTCATCGCTATGATTGTTTTGTATTTTGTATGCGGCATGATGTCGAATTCCATCTTCACGAAATTTGGAGTGGAGCTTCTGGCGGTGGGATTTGCCCCGTTTATCTTTGCAGCTCTTTCTCAGACGTTCATCATCGGGCTTGGACACATTGACCTGGGAGTCGGAGCGTTTATGGGCCTGGTAAACGTCATCTGTGCGACAATTTTGGATCAAAATACAGGATTAGGAATTTTATGCCTGGTGGGGCTGATTGCAGCGTACTCCTGTATGGGACTGGTGATTCATCTGCGGGGAGTTCCTCCGATTATTGTCACTTTAGGAATGTCTTTTGTGTGGACAGGAATCGCCTATGTGCTTCAGGACGTGCCTGGCGGACACGTGCCAGACTGGATGGTCAGTCTGTTTAATTTTAACAATCCAGTTTTGCAGGGAGTCTTACTCTGGCTGATTGTCTTTATTGCACTTGCGCTTTTGATCTACCGCTCTAGGTATGGAACAGTACTACGAGGATTTGGAAATAACGAGTCTGCGATGAGAAACAGCGGATGGTCTAAGGCAAAGGCATATTGGTTGACTTATCTGATAGCCGGAATCTTTGCAGCCATGGGAGGGATTGCTCAATCGTCTATCACTGCGGCCTCTGATGTCAATGCATCTTCCACTTATACGATGCTGACGGTCGCGGCAGTTATCATTGGCGGAGGGTATTTCTCTGGCGGTGTAGTCACTCACATTGGCACTGTCTTTGGAGGCATTTCTTTGACGATGATCAGTGTGCTTTTGGGCTTATTGAAGGTGAGCACGGACTATACGGCGACAATACAGGGGCTGGTTCTGATATTGATACTGTCTATGAGGTTGATTAGAAAGGAGAAGCTGCAATGAGTAAAAAAGTGAGCAGATACATCAAAGAAAATACTTGGATTTGGGCGGCAGTTGGTGCGTTTCTCCTGTGGTTTATCATGGGAATTTCCTCAGGACGGCTGAATCTGGAAAGTTTTCTCTCAAACGCGTATATTGCTTCTTTCCTGGCGATACTTTCTTTTGGACAGATGCTGGTGGTCACTTCTGGGAGAGGGGCCATTGACTTGTCGATTCCCGGCGTCTTGACGCTTATGGCTTTTGTGTCCATGAGTATTATTAACGGAGAAAATAAAAACGTGCCGTTGGCCATTTTTGTGATTGTGGCCCTGGGAGCTTTGATTGGAGTTCTGAACGGTCTGATGGTGATTTATCTCCAGATTCCGGCGATTATTGCAACCATGGCAATGAACTATATTTTGACGACGGCAGCTCTTCTCATCAACAAGAATTTTTCCATTTTTGCAATTGCACCTGTACTGGATGATCTGATTAAGACCAGAATTTTTGGAGTTCAGTTGATGATTTATCTGGTGATTTTGTTGGCAGTTCTGTTCTGGTTTCTGCTTCGTCGAACCTCCTACGGGAAATCTCTGCTGGCGATCGGGCAGAATCGCGAGGCAGCGAAGCTGGCCGGAATCAAGGTAAACCGGGTAGAGATACTGACCTATGCACTCAGCAGTGTCTTGGCAGCGATTTCAGGAATGCTGATTTCTGCCAGGGTCGGCAGTGCGATTTTGGGAATGGGAGATGACTACAGTCTGGAGACGGTGGCAAGCATCGTCGTGGGAGGAACATTGATCTCCGGCGGTAAGGCAAACGTGCCGGGAACGCTTGCGGGCTGCCTGTTTTTGGGCTTGATTGTGACAGCTATGCAGATTATGGGCTTTTCTGTGGGTGCGCAGAACATTGCGAAAGGAGCTTTGATTATCATCGTACTTTTGTTGGGAACAGGACAGGGAAAGGCCGAAAGATCTGTACGATTTAAGAAAAAATCAGCATAAAGGGAGGTTTTGAAAGGATGATCATTGATTTACATGCCCATTTGGGTGAGGATGTTGTTTTTGATGAGGAACAAACAGAGGAAGAGTTGATTACGGCTTATCAGGAAAATCATGTAGGCGGAGCGATTGTACAGCCATATCTGCCGAGAATTTATATGGAAGATCACAGGCAGATTCACGACAGAATTCATCGCCTCTGCCAAGAGAGCAAGGAAGTCAAATTCTGGGGAATGGCGTCTATCAATCCTCATTTTCGGCCAGAAGACTATGACGAAGAAGCGCAGCGTTGTATTCAGGAATTGGGATTTGTGGGAATCAAGATCACGCCCATCGGCCATGCAGCGCATCCGTCTTCCAAAGACTGTATGCACGTGTGGGAAGTATGCCGTCATCTCAAAGTGCCGCTGATGATTCACACAGGGGCAGGAATTCCATTTTCAGATCCCATCAGTGTGCAAAAAGCTCTGGAGAGTTTTCCGGATGTTCCCTGCGTTCTGGCTCATGCAGGTTCAGAGATGCACAATCAGCAGGCCACTTATCTGGCTGCGAAGTATGACAATGTGTATCTGGAGCCGAGTTGGGTGGGAGTCATCGGTGTCATGAACATGGTAAAGCGGGTTGGATGCTCTAAAATCATGTTTTCCTCCGATAACGTTTACCAAATTCCCGTGGAGCTGGCCAAATATCGTTCAGTTATCAAAAATGAGGATGATTTGGAACGAGTATTGTATAAAAATACTGCAGAGTTGTATCAGCTAAAGATGTGAACAGCATTTCCTGTGGTGAATGAACGAAGCTCCGGTGTAAGAGGAACCGGGGCTTCGGTTATTTCAATCCTGAAGCTTGTACCAGATATCTATGGATTTTTTGATACAGGATTCAATTCCTTGATAATCTTTTTCACAGATGATCTCATAGATACTTTGATGAGCATTCAGAACATATTCTCCATTTTGATGTCTATGCGTGTTGGAGATGGAAGCACGAAGAGAATCCATGATGAAATTGTAAATTTTCTCGACCATTGGATTGCAACAAGCGCTGGCGAGGAGCCGATGAAATTCAATATCATTTTCTAAAATTTTTTCTGCTGGGGCTTGAGTTTTGATAAGAGTCTGAAGGTGATTTAAATTTCGCTTTATCTTTGCGCGAATCTCGAAATTTTTGTCGTAGTGATTTAAGATGAGCTCTAAGATGTCGATTTCAAAAAATTGTCGGAATTCGTATAGACTTTCTATATTGGGGTTTGTGATAAAAAATGAAAAAAGCAGGGAATCTATCAGGCTGCGACCTGGTGATTCGCAGACGTAAGTTCCGTTTCCAACTTTAATGTCCACTAAGCCGAAAGCAGACAAAATTTTCATAGCTTCCCGTACCGAACCGCGGCTTACACCGAGTCCTTCGGAAATCTCTAATTCACTGGGGAGTTTATCTCCTGGGAGAAGACGGCGGTCAATGAGAAGCTGTTTGATATTGTTTATGACTATGTCCACGGCGGATTCCCGTTTTACAGCTGTAAACAGGTTTTCCATATAATGCCTCCTATGTAATATTTGTACAATTATTATAGCGATTCAGACATAATCCGTCAAATATCATTTTAAAAGCGAATCGGCGAATGAATGCATATTTATGAAAAAGTATTGACAGAAACCCCAAAATATGTTATACATAAAACATCAGATGTTTAACGAAAAACAAATGGCATGAAATAAACGTATATAATTAATCAAAACAAAAAAATGATTAGGAGGATTCTTATGAAAACAGAAGAATTAAAGAAGATAGCGCAGCATCTCAGGTTTTTAGCGGTTGATATGGTTTACAAGGGAAAGGATGGACATCCAGGTCCGGCGCTGTCCATTGCGGATATTGTGGCCACCTTATTTTTTGACGAGATGAACATTCGTCCGGAGGAGCCCAACTGGGAAGACAGAGACCGTTTTATTCTGTCAAAAGGACATGCCTGCCCTATTTATTACGCGGCATTGTCCGAGAGAGGCTATTTCGGCGAACCGGTAGAAGACTTTAAACTGCGTGCGCTGGGGAGCACTTTTCAGGGGCATCCGGTTATGAATAAGACCAAAGGTGTGGACATGACTTCTGGGTCTTTGGGAAATGGAATCGCCATTGCCAGTGGCATGGCCATTGCCGGAAAATATCGAAAAAAAGACTATACGGTCTATGCCATCGTAGGAGACGGAGAGCTGCAGGAAGGTGTCTGCTGGGAAGGAATCAACGCAGCGGCAGGACATAAGCTGGATAATCTGATTGTATTTTTGGACAAGAACGGATGGCAGAGCGGCGGCACAGTGGAAGAAACCATCGGCTCCAACAATTTGAAGGAACGTTTCGAGGCATTCCAGTGGGATACGCAAGAGATTGACGGACATGATATTGACGCGATCAAGGCAGCAATCGAAAAGGCGAAGACGGTAAAAGGGAAACCCCATGCAATTGTGTGTGACTGTGTCAAGGGAAAAGGGTTGTCCTATATGGAGAATGATAATTCCTGGCATAAGGGAGTTCCGTCGGATGAACAGTATAAAATTGCAGTGGAAGAATTGGGAGGTGCAAGATAATGGCAGATTTCAAAGGAACGAGAGAGGCTTTTGCCCAGGCAATCATTGATATGGCGGAGACGGATGACAAGATTATGTTTGTATCGCCGGATTCTTTAAAGGCGATGCGCGCGACGAAGTTTGCCGAGCTTCACCCGGAACAGTACGTAGAGGTGGGAATCTCGGAACAGGCAGCAGTAGATGTGGCTTCAGGGCTGGCAGCCAGCGGGCTGACGCCGTTTGTGGGAACTTACGCAGGTTTCATGACTATGAGAGCTTGCGAACAGATGCGTACTTTTGTGGCGTATCCGAATCTGAATGTGAAATTTGTGGGAATCAATTCAGGCCTCTTAGGTGGCGAACGCGAGGGAGTTACCCATCAGTTTTATGAGGACATTGGTATTCTCTCCAATATTCCGAACTTCACAATTCTGACTCCAGCGGATGGTCCTCAGACTTATCACGCAGTGAAAGCAGCGGCTGAGATTCCAGGACCCGTGTATGTGAGAGCTGGAAGCGGACGTGAGAACGACGTGTATGAAAAAGATGTTCCTTTTACCATGGACGGAATTCGTATCCTGAGAGAATATGGGGACGATACCCTTCTTCTCTCCAGCGGCTTTGTGCTGGACAGAGTGCTGAAAGCTGCGGACATTCTAAAAGAAAATGGTGTCCATGTGACTGTGGGAGATGTAAATATTATCAATGCAAAGGACCCGTCAAAGGTTTTGGAGGCGATCAAAAAAGCAAAGAAGATTGTGACGGTGGAAGACCATAACGTTCACGGTGGATTGGGTGCCTATATCAGTAAGCTGGTTGTGGAAAACGATCCTAAGCCGGTAAAGAGAATGGGACTGACCACCTTCGGAGAGTCCGGCCTGGCAGGTGTCCTGGCAGATCATTACGGGTTCTCGGCAGAAAACATTGCGGATGTGGTGAAAAATAATCTGTAAATAATTACTTACATAGAAAGGCGAGGAAAAGAATTATGGGAAAAATAGTAGTAAGTGTAATCGGCGCCGGTGGAAAGATGGGGACCCGCACAAGCAATAACCTAGCAAAGAAACCAGAGGAGTTTGACTTGCTTTTGGTAGAGGCTTCTGAGGCTGGTATCCAGAGTATCAAAGACCGTGGATTTGAGCCGACTCCGGTAGAAGAGGCGCTGGAAAAATCCGATGTCGTTGTGTTTGCGGTTCCAGATACCTTGATTGGAAAACTCTCCGCGATCTATGTGCCACAATTAAAACCAGGAACGGGATTTATCATCCTCGACCCGGCCGCGGCAGTGGCCAGAGAGCTGACACTTAGAGATGACTGTACCTTTGGTGTAGCCCATCCCTGTCATCCTTCTTATTTCTTAGATCAGGATACCTATGAGGCACGTCAGGACCGTTTCGGAGGCTGTGGCGGAAAACAGGATATTGTAATGTCTAAGATTCAGGGAAATGATGACCGCTTTGCTCAGTGTGTAGAGGTAGCGAAACAGATGTATGCTCCTGTGGAACATGCCTATGTGATGTCTTCCGAGCAGATTGCCTTCCTGGAGCCTACGTTGGTAGAATTGTTAGGAGCCACCTGCCTGTACGCGATGGCAGAGACTGTGGATGAGGCGGTGAAGAGAGGGATTCCTAAGGAGGCGGCTGTCTCCTTCCTGACAGGACATATTTACAATCTGTCAGCGAATTTCCTGGGATACATTCCAGGCAATCCGCCGGTATCCGATGCCTGCAAGGTAGCCATCGGACTTGGAAACCGTCTGGTAATGAGGGAAGACTGGAAAAAGATCTGGGACGATGAGGTTCTGAACAAAGTGATTGCCACGATGCTGCATCCTGATAAACCGCAGATCTAGGGAGGAAGACAATGAAGATAGTTGTTTTGGATGGTTACTGCCTGAATCCGGGAGACTTGGATTGGAAGGGCCTGGAAGCTCTGGGCGAGTGTATTGTATATGACCGGACTTCTCTAACTGATATGGAGGAAGTGATTTCTAGAATCGGAGATGCCGATATTGTATATACGAATAAAACACCGATGCCGAGAGAGGTATTTGAGAAATGCCCCAATATTCGGTTTGTGGGCGTGCTGGCTACCGGGTATAATGTGGTGGATGTGAACACAGCGAAGGAAAAGGGAATTCCGGTTGCTAATATTCCTACCTATGGGACTGCTTCTGTGGGACAATTCGCCATCGCTCTGCTGCTGGAGATCTGCCACCATGTCGGCCACCACAACCAGGTGGTGCATGAAGGAAAATGGGAGAGCAATCCAGACTGGTGTTTTTGGGATTACCCGCTGATCGAACTAGACGGAAAGAATATGGGAATCATTGGATATGGCAGAATCGGACAGGCTACCGGCAAGATTGCCCAGGCCCTGGGTATGAAGGTGCTGGCCTATGATGCCTATAAGAATCCTGCTCTGGAAAATGAAAATTGCAGGTATGTAGAGCTAGATGAGCTTCTGAGCCAGTCCGATGTGATTGCTCTCCACTGCCCGCTGTTTCCGGAGACAGAAGGGATTGTGAACAAAGAGAACATCGCGAAGATGAAAGATGGAGTGATTATTTTGAACAATTCCAGGGGCCCATTGATTGTGGAGCAGGATTTGGCAGATGCTCTAAACAGCGGAAAAGTAGCCGCTGCCGGATTGGATGTGGTGTCCACAGAGCCTATCAAAGGAGATAATCCGCTGCTAGGCGCGAAAAACTGCATCATCACACCACACATTTCCTGGGCTCCGAAGGAATCCAGAAAGAGGCTGATGGATATCGCAGTGAACAATTTGGAGGAATTCCTGAAGGGAAGTCCTGTGAATGTGGTTAACAAATAAATATTTAACCTGCCTATGAGAAAGCTTTAACCTATAACGCAAAAGCCGCCTGGACTGATTGAGTCCGGCGGCTTTTGCGCGGCGTGTACGTAATAAGGAAGGATTTTCACGCATTAGCGTGATAAGGTCTTTTCCATTATATAAAAAGAGCGCACTCACACTAGAAAACCAGATTCTTTCCTGTGAGTGCGCTGCTGCCTCTTTACGGAGAGCAAGGGATTCGAACCCTCGGACGGGATAAACCGTCACGGCTTTTCGAGAGCCGCACCTTAAACCACTCGGACAACTCTCCATGGTCAACATCCCTATTATAGCGATAAATCTGCATTTGGTCAAGTAGTTTACTGACGAAGATAGATTCCCTGAGACTCGATAAAATCTTCCAAATCCTGAATATTGTCCTGCGCCCAGGTTGGGGACAATTCCTGCTCCTGTTTCTCTGGAGCCGAGGCAGCGGCAGTCTCCTGGGTTCCTTTGTTTTTCTTATCTTCCATGGCCTTAGCCCTCCTTTGAAAATTTTTGCACATTCCTTTGTTCTTAACTTTTCCGGTTGAAGGAGCAGTTTCAAAGCGATTGTGCGGTTCTAAAAAGTGTTGTAATTTCTTTCTTCTACTATAACGAAAGGTTGGAAAACTGTCAATTATTTCTGGTGTTTTCACAAAAAAAGAAGGCGGAAGTTTTAAAAATATGGTATGCTATAAAAGGGTTTGGAAAAAGGAGGATACGTATGTCTAAAATATATAAAAATGTGACAGAATTCATTGGAAATACACCTTTGATGGAAATTTGCCATATAGAAGAAAAAGAGAAACTGAAAGGGAGAGTGCTGGTAAAATTGGAGTACTTGAACCCGGCTGGCAGCGTGAAAGACAGGGCTGCGAAATCCATGCTTGAGGATGCCCAAAGAAGAGGGGTGCTGAAGGCGGGTTCCGTCATCATCGAGCCGACTTCGGGAAACACAGGAATTGGGTTGGCATCCATCGCAGCGGTTTTGGGGTATCGGATGATTTTGACGATGCCGGAGACTATGAGTCAGGAGCGGATTAATATTCTAAAGGCATATGGAGCCGAGATCGTGCTCACAGATGGGAAAAAAGGGATGCAAGGTGCTGTGGATAAGGCAGAAGAGTTGGCAGAAGAGATACCGGATAGCTTTATACCGGGACAGTTTGAGAATCCAGCGAACGCTCGAGCTCACGTGGAGACCACGGGGCCGGAGATCTGGGAGGACACCCAAGGAAACGTGGACTTTTTTGTGGCTGGAGTAGGTACTGGAGGCACGTTGACTGGTACCGGAGAATTTTTAAAGAGCAGGAATTCCAAAATCCGAGTGATCGCCGTAGAACCTGCGGATTCCCCTTTGCTTTCTGAGGGAAGAGCAGGGAGCCATGGAATTCAGGGAATCGGGGCAAATTTTGTGCCGAAATTGCTGAACAGGGAAATCTATGATGAGATTGCGACAGTGCGGACCGAGGATGCAATTTGGAGCGCAAAGCTGCTGGCAAAGCAGGAGGGAATGCTGGTGGGAATTTCCTCAGGAGCAGCCCTTTGGACAGCCATGGAACTGGCAAAGAAACCGGAAAATGAGGGAAAGACGATTGTGGCTTTGCTCCCGGATTCTGGTGACAGATATTATTCGACGGCGCTGTTTCAGGAATGAGAGAAGGAGAAGAGCAATGGAGCGTAAAAGAGAAATTATATTAAAGACAGCTGAGGAGATACAGAAGATTTATGAAAGTGAGGACTTGTTTCTGGGCAAATCGGGAACTTGCCGCTGCGGCATGGATGTGAAACGTTGCCTTCCTGACCGGGACGCGATTATTGAGGTCATTCAAGAGCTGGAACAGGTGGTGTTTCCAGGATATTTCGGAGACGACAGTATGGCTAGGGTGCAGCCGGAATACCATGTGGGGTTTTGGCTGAATCATCTCTACGACAAATTGAAGGAACAGGTGGAGATTGCTTTGCTATATCAGGGGGAGGAAGACACACAGAAGGTTTCCGAGCGCTCTGCGCAGATCTGCGAAAAGTTTTTCAGAAATCTGCCCAAGGTGCAGGAAAGGCTTATCAAAGATGTCCAGGCCGGCTTTGACGGGGACCCGGCAGCAAAGAGCAAGGAAGAGATTATTTTCTGCTATCCTGGGTTATTTGCGATCTATGTGTATCGGATTGCCCATGAGCTCTACGTAGAGAACGTGCCTTATATTCCGCGTATTATGACGGAGTATGCTCACAATAAGACCGGAATCGACATCAATCCTGGGGCTACGATCGGAGAGTATTTCTTTATTGACCATGGAACTGGTGTGGTAATCGGAGAGACCACCTATATCGGGGATAACGTGAAGCTGTATCAGGGAGTGACCCTGGGGGCGCTCTCCACCAGAAGCGGGCAGCAGCTGTCCGGTGTAAAGCGTCATCCGACGATTGAAAATAATGTAACAATCTATTCTAATTCTTCGGTGCTAGGCGGCGAGACGGTTATTGGGGAAAACAGCACGATCGGAGGCAACACCTTCATCACGGAGTCTATACCGCCGAATACTCGGGTGAGCGCGAAAAGTCCAGAGCTGGTAATTAAGCGGCCAAAAGAGCTGGAAAAAGAGAGTATCTGGGATTGGGAGAACTGATCAGTCAGAAGGGTCAGAGCGGTATTTCTACCGCCTTGGCCCTTGTAAATGAGGGAAAACTTCCTATTTACTAGTTTGCTCTGTTTTTTCGGTCTTTCCAGACGCTGTACAAAATATCTTTGAGAACCAGCATCGCATCTTGTTCATTGAATTGATGTTCCAGTTTTAATTCGTCCAGCATTGCACTGATTTTGTAGGCATAGCTTGGGACATCCACATCTGCCTGATATTTAAGGAGAATAGGATATTTCTTTCCCCAGGCGTTTGTCCAGTTGATTTTTTCTTCAGTTTTCTCATTTGTTTTATCAATCACTTCCTGGATTTCCCTGATGTCAATGTCAAAGTCAATCAGTTCATCCAATGACATGTTATAAAGCATTGCCATTCTTTTTGACTGATAAATATCTGGAACGGTTTCGTTGGTTTCCCATTTTGAAATAGTTTGTCTACTTACCCCTAGTTTTTCAGCGACATCTTCCTGTGAAAGCCCGCGTTTTTTTCTTGCGTGAAATAAACTGTTTCCTAGATTCATTGAATTTCCTCCTATTTGTCTGTAGCCCTATTATACTATTGGATAAGGATAAACTCTACCGATTAAAATCATCAGATTTGCTAGTTTTCTTAACATAATTCAAAGATGCAAGTTCACTTCAATTTTCCCATGTCCTAAACTTTGAGGGAGGCAGCTCGCATTTTGTGTCGCTGTAACATGGCTGCTCGTTGAAGCGCTTTAGAGTAGTATACATATCTATAAAGAAGAGTTTCTGTTTTAGGAAGGAATTTTATCTTTCCTGGAATACAAAAAACTCCTGATATCTCAGGAGTTTTTAAGAGCGATAGACGGGGCTCGAACCCGCGGTCTCGACCTTGGCAAGGTCGCGCGTTACCAACTACGCCACTATCGCAGAAGCGGGTGATGGGAATCGAACCCACGTATCTAGCTTGGAAGGCTAGTGTTCTACCATTGAACTACACCCGCATTTATATTTTGTTTTGTTGTTGCCCTTGCAACGAAGATTATTCTATCCTAAAGTCTAGGATTTGTCAATAGATATTTTAAAAAAAATGAAAAACTTTGTAACTATTCAGCCATGCGGCTGATAAGAACAAAAATCCGGAGAAAGCTTGCTTGCAGAGGAGTTTTGTTCTTATCAGGCATATGGCGCTTGGCCATAAGCGAGGATTTAGCCGCATATGCGGCGATATAAGCTGCGCAGCAGCTAATCCGAGCTGTTATGGCTGAATAGTTATCTTTTAGGGCTTTGTTTTTACAATAAATCGTATTATAATAGGTAGAAAAAGTGAACAGGAGGAACAGAAAGATGGAATTGGAGAAACTAAGAAAAGATATGGTTGCGGCGATGAAAGCCAAGGACAAACCCAGAAAAGAAGCGATTTCCTCTGTAATATCGGCGGTCAAAAAAGTAGCTATCGACGAAGGGTGTAGAGACGATATCTCTGCAGAACTAGTAGATCGGGTTATTTTAAAAGAACTAAAGACAGTGAAAGAACAGATTGACACCTGCCCAGCCGAGAGAGACGATTTGAGAGCAGAATACCAGTTCCGTTACGATGTCATCAGTGAGTATGCGCCGGCTCAAATGGGAGAGGAAGAAATTAAAGTTTATATCATGGATAAATTCTCTGAAATTGTAGCAACAAAAAATAAAGGCCAAATTATGAAGGCAGTGATGGGAGATCTGAAGGGAAAGGCAGATGGCAAGCTGATCAATCAGGTTGTAGCTGATCTTTGCAGATAAACCCTAACTGAGCAGGCAGCATAGCCGAAAGGCTATGCTGTTTCCTTATGTCATAGGAAATACCTTTGAATCTCCTATGATACAAAAAGTCCTGCTGGACGGGATACACACGCTGGAATGAAGTATGATAGAGGAGACGAAAAAATATGGAACTACTGCTGTCAATTTTGGTAACTTTTTTTGCGGGAATGGGCGCAGGGCTGGGAACCGGTTTTGCCGGGATGAGTGCTGCGGCTGTCATAACGCCTATGCTGATTACGTTTCTGGGGGTAAAGCCTTATATAGCTGTCGGCATTGCTTTGTCCTCGGATGTCCTTGCGAGCGCCGTATCCGCCTATACTTATGGAAAAAACAAAAATCTGGATATCAAAAATGGCCTTATCATGATGGCCAGTGTCCTGATTTTCACAGTGGTTGGAAGCTACGTCTCGAGCCTGGTGCCTTCTGCGGCCATGGGAAATTTTTCTGTAATTATGACCTTTTTGCTGGGAATTAAATTTATCGTCAGGCCCGTGATGACCACAAAGGAGTCAATGGGATCTGTCTCTGCAAGAAAACATGCCATACAGTCAATGCTGTGCGGTATTGTGATAGGCTTTATTTGTGGATTTATAGGAGCGGGAGGCGGAATGATGATGCTTTTGCTGCTTACAACTGTTTTGAACTACGAATTAAAGACTGCCGTGGGCACCAGTGTTTTTGTGATGACTTTTACTGCTTTGACTGGAGCAGTTTCACATTTCCTGATCGGCGGAACACCGGATTGGCTGATCTGGATTCTGTGTGTTATTTTTACCTTCCTGTGGGCAAGAGTTGCTGCGGTTTTTGCGAATAAGGCCGAGCCAAAAACTTTAAACCGTGTGACAGGAATCATATTGGTTGTCTTAGGCATCGTAGTCATGGGCTTTTCAGTCTTTTCGTGAGGCATTGTATATTTCTTATGGAAAGTTCTCTAATTGCAAGACCTGTTTTTTTGTGCTATAATAACTCATGCGAGTGATATTACGCATTAGTTTACACTAACACAGGCAGCTATTGAGGGGAAATCAGCAGAAAGGAACAATAGAGGCACAAGGTATGAAGAAAAAATTGTGGATTGGGAGCCTGATCCTATCAGCCTCCATTTTTACGGCGACAATAGCTCAGGCATCGGTAGCGGATTACGAGAGCATAACCAATGCGTTTAAACAGGATAACAAGGAGTATCAGACTGAAAATGTGAAAGACGGTTCCGTAAAAGGAACGGAGATGGTGAGATATGAGGATGTACTCTACGTCTCATCGAAGACGGCGCAGATTTGCAAGGCACCGCAGGAGGGGGCTAAATGCCTGAAGACCATTCCTCTGGGGACGGAGGTGCATCGGGTTGGAATCTGTGATAACGGCTGGAGTAAGGTTGGTTTTAAGACAAAGAGCGGAAAGAAAAGTACGGGGTATATTCTAAACTCTTCTCTGAATGAGACTTCCCAGATCAACAAAGTCAACGAAGAGGTGACAGTGACGGCAGACTGTACAGTTTTGGATTTTCCAGGACGAAAGGACGGACAGCAGGTAGGAGAGCTTCTGGAGAATGATGTGGTTCAGCGGACCGGGGATTGTAATGGTGACTGGAGTCGTATCAGTTATGAAGAGATTGATGGCAGCAAGGTGACAGGTTATATCCCTAATACATATTTGGATTTGGAAGAAGAGCAGGACGAAGAGGAAGTCGCGGATGCGCAGGAAGAAGGAACGATTCATAAAAGCAAAGGGGACAGTCTTTTTGCGGATGCGGTGGATGGTGTGACAGTGTCTACAGATGAAGTCACCGGTGTTCAGATCGGAGAAGCAGTTCCCGTTTCAGCGGATGCTAAGCTACTGCCTCTCGGAAATTTCCGAATCACGCATTATTGTCCGTGTAGTATCTGTTGCGGACCGTGGTCAGATGGTATCACTTCCACAGGAGTGACGGCGACGACGAATCATACGATTGCGGTGAATCCAAGCCAGATTCCCTATGGCTCTAAGGTGGTTATCAACGGACAGGTGTATGTGGCTGAGGATTGTGGAGGCGCAATTGTGGACAATTGCATCGACATCTATGTGGCGAGTCACCAGGAGGGTGAGGATTTAGGAGTCTACTATACGGATGTTTATCTGTTGCAGGAATAGTGAAAAAATTTAATAGCTACGCATAAAAGCCAGCTGTGCGTCAGGGAGTTTCCCTGTATGCACAGCTGGCTTTTTAGGTGATAAGCCTGGCAAACGGTGCTGCCTGTTGGTGGCACACCTCTAGCACGGAACGTAGCGGAGCAGAGACATACTGTTCTCGCAAAGACAGGTCCTGGCAGGTCAGAATCTTTGTATGTTGTTCATTTTTACGCGTTTTTCAGTGCTTGCTCTAGGTCAGAGAGAATATCATCAATGTTCTCGATACCGACAGAAAAACGAATCATTCCTGGAGAAACTCCTGCCTCTTTTAACTGTTCGTCGTTCATCTGGCGGTGTGTGTGGCTGGCCGGATGGAGCACACAAGTCTTTGCGTCTGCCACGTGGGTAGCAATAGTGGCAAGCTTTAGACTGTCCATGAAACGGACTGCTGATTCCCGTCCGCCTTTTAGTTCGAAGGAGATGACGCCACAGGTCCCCTTCGGCATGTATTTTTTCGCGCGTTCATGGTATTTATCACTGGGAAGACCAGCATAGTTTACGCTGGATACTTTTTCGTGAGCGTTTAAGAATTCTGCCACTTTCTGTGCGTTGTAGCAGTGACGCTCCACGCGCAGAGGCATAGATTCCAGTCCCAAATTTAAGATGAAAGCATTCATTGGAGACGGGATGGAACCTAAATCACGCATCAAGGTGACGGTGGCCTTTGTGATATAGGCTTTTTTGCCAAAAGCTTGGGTGTAAATCAGCCCATGGTAAGACTCATCAGGCGTGGTCAGGCAGGAGAACTTTTCTGCGTTGGATTCCCAGTCAAAATTGCCGCTGTCCACGATGGCACCGCCTACTTGGGCAGCATGGCCGTCCATGTACTTAGTGGTGGAGTGAGTCACGATATCAGCTCCCCATTTAAAAGGTTGGCAGTTGACCGGAGTGGCAAAAGTGTTGTCGACGATCAAAGGAACTTTGTGGCTGTGGGCCAGTTTTGCGAATTTCTCAATATCCAGGACAGTCAAAGCGGGATTGGCAATTGTTTCGCCGAAGACCAGCTTAGTGTTAGGACGGAACGCTTTTTCAATTTCTTCAGAGCTGGCATCTGGGTCGACGAAAGTACATTCGATGCCCAGTTTTTTGAAAGTGACAGCAAAGAGATTGAAGGTGCCGCCATAGATGGTGGAAGTGGAGATCAGATGATCGCCTGCCTCGCACAGATTCAAAGTTGCGTAGAAATTGGCAGCCTGTCCAGAGGAGGTTAAAAGGGCTGCGACACCGCCTTCTAGATCAGCAATTTTAGCGGCAACCATATCGTTGGTTGGATTTTGCACCCGGGTATAAAAGTAACCGTCATCTTTCAAGTCGAAAAGCCGTCCCATCTCATCAGTGGTGTCATACTTAAATGTGGTACTCTGAATGATTGGGAGCATCCGAGGCTCTCCTTTTTTGGGAACCCAGCCGGAGTGTAGACATTTGGTTTCGATTTTGTAGTCACTCATATGCGTATATCCTTTCTTAATAAATTGCGATAGTTTTCTTACGCCTGCCCCGGCGGATAAAAGCGTACATAACCGGATAGAATAATTTTGACTTCCTGTCCGGAAAGGCTTCAGTGAAAGATTGGTTGCTATGTAAACTGGAAGAGGTGTAAGCCTTTATGAGCGGTGTTCAGACATATATACGAAAAGCCCATAACAAAATGTCATGGACTCCTGTGCTTGGCATATGAAAAACCGCCAGAAACAGATTCTCATATGCTGGATACACAAAAAGGCTGCCGTCGACAGCCTTTCTGATCGTGCCTAGTTCCGGAATCGAACCAGAGACACGAGGATTTTCAGTCCTCTGCTCTACCAACTGAGCTAACTAGGCGAAACATGGCAACCTTGCCACGACCTATATACTAGCACAGTTTATTTTAAATTTCAAGACTTTATTTCGATAAATTAAAAAAAATATATGTTACTGTTCACTCACTTGCGTTTCGAGAGCAGTAATACGCTTCGCGATGCACACAAACTGCTGTAAACAGCAGTTTGGTTCGAGTATGTCTCAAGCTTTTTGTACAAATTGTGAAAAAACACCTCGCGGGATATCGGAGACCTGAACCGCAACTAAAATGTATTTCTGTGGCGGAATAATGTCTTTATGTAATTGACATAGCCCAAAAATCTGGATATAATAAAAAAAGTGTTACTAACATAGAAAAGGAGATTGAAAGACATGTATTCTATAGAGGAAGTACGGAAGGTAGATCCGGAAATCGCAAATCTGATTGAGGCGGAGACACAGAGACAGAATTCCCATATTGAGCTGATTGCGTCAGAAAACTGGGTGAGTAAAGCTGTGATGGCAGCTATGGGCAGTACTCTGACGAATAAATATGCGGAAGGATATCCGGGAAAACGTTATTATGGAGGCTGCGGCTGTGTGGATGAGGTGGAGACTTTAGCGATTGAGCGCGCGAAAGCGCTTTTTCACTGTGAGTATGTTAATGTACAGCCACACTCTGGGGCACAGGCGAATATGGCAGTGTTCTATGCGATGTTAAAACCTGGTGACACCATCTTAGGCATGAATTTAGCCCATGGCGGACATTTGACACATGGAAGTCCGGCGAATATGTCAGGGGCTTATTTTAAGGCGGTTAGCTATGGTGTGAATGATGAGGGATATATTGACTATAACAAGGTTTTGGAGATTGCAAAAGAGTGCCGTCCGAGATTGATTGTCGCTGGCGCAAGTGCCTATGCACGTACGATTGATTTCAAAAAGTTTCGTGAGGTTGCAGATGAGGTAGGGGCTTATCTGATGGTAGACATGGCTCATATTGCAGGGCTGGTAGCAGGAGGACAGCATCCGAGTCCAATTCCCTATGCCGATGTGGTGACAACGACGACGCATAAGACGCTGAGAGGTCCCCGCGGAGGAATGATTTTGAGCAGTGCGGAGAATGCCAAGAAATTCAATTTTAATAAGGCGATTTTCCCGGGCATTCAAGGTGGTCCTCTGATGCATGTGATCGCGGCGAAAGCGGTCTGCCTGAAAGAAGCTCTGGAACCCGAGTTCAAGGTGTATGCGGAAAATGTTGTGAAAAACGCACAGGCACTCAGTCAAGGTCTGCTGAAAAGAGGTGTGAAGCTGGTGTCGGGAGGTACGGATAATCACTTGATGCTGGTGGATTTGGTGGACAAAGGAGTTACGGGAAAAGAGATGGAGAATCTTCTGGATGAAGTGAATATCACTTGCAATAAGAATGCGATTCCCAATGATCCTCAGTCTCCGTTTGTGACCAGCGGCGTGCGTCTGGGGACGGCTGCGGTGACTTCTAGGGGGATGAATGAGTCGGATATGGATCAGATTGCCGAAGCGATTGCGTTGGTGCTCGATGGCAGGGAAAACGCTGAGCGAGCGAGAGAGATTGTGAAATCACTGACAGACAGATATCCGTTGGTAGGTTAAGAAGAAAGTTTTACCGTGCCGTTTTTGAGATTATCAAGAAGATGACTCATAGACGGCACGGCATTTTTCTGTTCTGGGAAAGACCTTGTCACGCAAGCTCTTTCCTAGAACAGAAATGCTTCGCTAAAGATGCGCACGCTGCAAGAAGGCAGTTCACCGCAAAGCGGACTGCGCTCCTCAAAGATTGAGGGGATGGGGAAAAAACGGAAGTGGGCTTGTCCGCTTTAATGCTGTGGCAGCCCACTTTGTTATAGTTCTAGCCGATTGATTTCTGTCTGCAGACATTCCAGAAAGCGAGCAGCCGGAGCGCCGTCCATCTGTGTGTGGTGAAACTGAAAAGATACAGGAAGAGTAGCTTTGAGCAGCTTTTTTCTATATTTTCCCCAAATCAGGAAAGGATTGTTGTAAAACCCGGCGTAGATATTTACAGCTCCGTCAATTTCATAGGCGGCCAGAGCGGAGGTTCCTATTACCATATAATCATCTCCTAGGTCATATGCTTTACAGGTATCATGAACCTGGGCAGTCAGGCGGAGATAGTCTTTCTGAAATTGCCTGAAGTCGTCGGAGAAAGGAATATCGCAAGTACTGATTTCTCCGTTTTTGGTACTGACGACTGTATTCACAGCAATTTTTTCATAGGCGTATAGATGTTCTCCGACAGGTAGTAGATAGAACTCCTCTGTCTGAGAAGCAGCTTTTCCAATGCACCAGCACATGAGCAGGTTGAATTTAAGCTGACGCCTACGGTTTAGTTTCACAAGCCGTGTTACATTCAGAGTCTTGAAAAGCGTCACCATCGGCATGGGGGCTTTCATCCACAGCTCGAATGCTAGGGCGCGATTGGTTTCATGAGGGTCTATTCTTTTAACCATTTCATTTCTCCTTATATTCTGTATTTTTTGTCCACGAAGGGGCAGGGATGCAATATTGTGTCAGTCTATCATGAAAGGCGGCTGTTGACAAGTTTTTCCTGTCTTCTTATAATAGTCACAATGACGAATCAGGCAAGGGTATCTGAAAAGCAGTAGGCCTGAGCTGGCTGGGAAGGAAGAAGATCGGTTTTCATTGGAGGGAACTATGAGAGTGATACTGGCCGCGTGCAACGCGAAATATATTCATTCAAATCTGGCAGTCTATAATCTGAGAGCCTGTCTTAGACAGGTGGGAGCAGAGGTAATTCTGCGAGAATATACGATTAATCAGCGAAAAGATGAGATTCTTCGGGATCTCTATGAGTGCCGGGCAGATCTTTTGTGTGTGTCGTGTTACATCTGGAATATTTCTTTTCTGAAAGAGATTTTGGAGGATTATGGGAAAATCTGTCCCACAGTTCCAGTCTGGGCAGGCGGCCCGGAAGTCACTTATGACAGCCTGGCATTTCTGAAAGAAAATCCTTGGATTGCCGGAGTCATGCGTGGGGAAGGTGAGCAGACCATATCGGAGTTGGTACAGTGCTATATGGACCATACGGTATCCAAGGGAGAAATTCTGGGTATTACTTGGCGAGACAGCAGGGGAGAGCTCCATGAGAATCCAGACAGGCCGGTGATGGATTTAAGTCAGGTACCATTTGCCTATGAAGAGCTCACAGATTTTGAGCACCGGATTATCTATTATGAAAGCAGCAGAGGATGCCCGTTTTCCTGCAGTTACTGTTTGTCATCTGTGGATAAAAAACTGAGATTTCGGTCTTTGGAATTGGTATGCAAGGAATTGCAGTTCTTTCTGGACCGGAAGGTACCTCAGGTAAAATTTGTAGACCGAACGTTTAACTGCCGCCACGAACACGCCATGGCTATATGGAAATATATTTTGGAACATGACAATGGAATCACAAATTTTCACTTTGAGATAGCGGCTGATCTGATGAGAGAAGAAGAGTTAGAGCTGATCTCGAAGATGAGGCCAGGACTGATACAGCTAGAGATCGGAGTGCAGTCCACGAATCCAGAGACGATTCTGGAAATTCGCAGGGTGATGGACTTTAAGAAGGTGACCAAAGTGGTGCGAAAAGTGCAGAAGATGGAAAATACCCATCAGCATTTAGATCTGATTGCAGGGCTTCCGAAAGAGGATTTTCAGAGCTTTCGGCATTCTTTTCATGAGGTCTATGAACTGCGGCCGGAGCAGCTTCAGTTAGGCTTTCTGAAAGTGCTGAAGGGGTCGTATATGGCTGCGAAGACCGAAGATTACGGCTGTGTCTATCAGGCGAAGGAGCCGTATGAGGTTTTGGGGACCAAGTGGCTGTCTTATGGAGAAATTTTGAGGCTGAAAAGGGTGGAAAGCATGGTGGAAGTGTATTATAATAGTGGTCAGTTCACAAAAACGCTTCCGGTTATGGAACGATATTTTTCCCATCCCTTTGATTTCTATGATCAGCTGGGAGAGTTTTATGAGAAGAGGGGTTATGCGTCTGTGTCTCACTCCAGACTGCGGCGTTATGAGATTCTTTTGGAGTTTCTTTTGACTGTCCCAGAGGGGGACCAAAAGGCACTGAAGGAAGCTATGATTGTGGATTTATATCTGAGGGAGAATTTAAAGAGTCGTCCGGTTTGGGCCGATGATCAAAGGAAGTACGAACGGGAGATCTGGGCTTATCGGAAGGCATATAAAGTGCCGAAAACCGCACATGTGGAAGTTTTTCCTGACGGCCGGGCTCTGCTGTTTGATTATCAGCAGAGAAATCCGCTGACTCGAAACGCGAAGGTGACGGAGGTTGAACTATGGCAACAAAACGAACCAAAGAAATTTTAGCTTTGCTGGATGAGAAGTACACAAGAGAGTACAAGTGCTATCTGAACTATGAAAATCCTGAACAGCTTCTGATTGCGACGATGCTTTCAGCCCAGTGTACGGATGCCCGAGTAAATGTGGTGACAAAAGATTTGTTTCAAAAGTATGATACCATGGAGAAATTTGCCCAGGCGGATTTAAGGGAGTTGGAGCAGGATATTAAACCCACAGGTTTTTACCACAACAAGGCGAAGAATATTATTGGTTGTGCCCAGAGGTTGGTGAATGAGTACGGCGGGGAAGTACCCAGTGATCTGGAAGCCTTGGTTTCCCTGCCAGGAGTGGGGCGCAAGACTGCGAACGTCATTCGGGGAAATATATTTCATGAGCCTAGTGTGGTTGTGGATACCCATGTGAAGAGAATTTCCAGGAGGCTGGGGTTGACCAGGGAAGAGGACCCAGTGAAAATCGAGAAGGATTTGATGAAAGTCTTGCCGAGAGAACACTGGATTTTGTATAATATACAGATTATTACTTTTGGGCGGCAGATCTGTTTTGCCAGGAGTCCAAAGTGTGAGGAATGCTTTTTGACAAAATATTGCAGCGAGTATAAAAAGAGGTGAGAAAAGATGTCTGGTATGGGAATGTTTGACCCTAAGAAGAGAAGAATTTTTACAGCAGTGATTGTGGCAATTTTAGTGTTGGCGTTGGTGGTTCCCACGATTTTGTCACTGATTGTCTGGTAGGAGAGAGACGATGAAGATAGGAAAATTGCCGGAGCAGGTGTTGGTGCGTTCCGTGATCAAAAAGATTTCCCATCGCCGGGATGAAGTACTGTTTGGGCCCGGAGTGGGACGGGACTGCGCAGCCTTAAAACTGGCGAAGGATGAAATTTTCGTGATATCTAGTGACCCGATCACCGGGACAGTAAAAGATATCGGCAGTCATTGTATTTATATCACAGCCAATGATCTGGCAGCTGCCGGCGCAGAGCCAGTGGCGGTGATGGTGACGGCGCTGTTGCCGCCTGAAACAGAGGAAAAGGACCTGCGCGGGATTGTGGAAGATATGGAGAAGACTTGTGCAGCTTTGGATATGGAAGTCATCGGAGGCCACACGGAGGTGACAGATACGGTGAAACAGCCGCTTTTGTCAGTGACTGGTGTGGGGAAGATGAAGGCTGGCGAAGCTCTGTATGAGAAGAAACTAAAGGCAGGACAGGACTTGGTGGTGACCAAGTGGATTGGGCTGGAAGGGACTTCCATCGTCGCTAAGGAGAGAGCTCAAAAGCTCAGAGAAGTGTTTGCAGAAAGCTTTGTCCGTACGGCACAGAACTTTGATCAGTATCTTTCTGTATTGCCGGAGAGCCGGATAGCCATGGAACACGGAGTCAGTGTGATGCATGATATCACGGAGGGAGGCGTCTTTGGTGCTCTTTGGGAGCTTGCGCAAGGCGCGGACGTGGGTTTGGATGTGGATTTGAAAAAGATACCGATTCGGCAAGAGACAGTGGAAGTCTGTGAGCAGTTCGGCTTGAATCCGTATTTACTGATGTCTAGTGGAGCCATGCTGATTGGGACAGAGCAGGGGGAGATTCTGGTAAGAAAGCTTCAAGAGGCTGGAATTCCAGGGACTGTAATTGGACAGGCAGTAGAAGGCAACAGCCGAATTCTGAGAAACGGAGAGGAAATCCGTTATCTGGACCGTCCGCAAAGCGATGAGCTGTATAAGATTTATCAAATAGGGAAGACTCCCGCCTCTAAAGGCGGTGAGTAAGAAATTAGTATCAGTGGCGGGTGTCAATCCCCCATCTGATAAACGCTCTGCGAGGATGTGCAGGGATTCAAAGATGAATGATGTCGGTGAATGCCGACCTGAATCCCGCGCCAAGACCCGCGAGCGAGTCTTGAACAGGAATAAAAGAGGAGAAACAAAATGGCGAAGCTGAATATTGTGCTGCACGAGCCTGAGATACCGGCGAATACAGGAAACATTGGAAGAACCTGTGTGGCCACAGGGACGAGGCTGCACCTGATTGAGCCGCTGGGGTTCCGCCTGAATGAGAAGGCGATCAAGCGGGCGGGAATGGATTACTGGAAAGATTTGGATGTGACTACATATTTGGATTACAATGACTTTCTGGAAAAAAATCCTGGGGCAAAGATATACTATGCTACGACGAAAGCGCCGCAGCGTTATACCGACGTGAGATTTGAGGAGGACTGCTACATCATGTTTGGAAAGGAGAGCGCTGGAATTCCAGAGGAAATTCTGCTGGAAAATCAGGCCACGGCCATTCGGATTCCGATGATTGGGGATATCCGTTCGCTGAATCTGAGCAATTCAGTGGCTATCGTTCTCTATGAAGCGCTGAGGCAGCATCAATTTGATCATATGCAGTCGGAAGGACATCTGACGAAATATCAGTGGAAGTGAGCTGCGCCTCTCAATGGTGAGGGCGCGGCTCACTTTGTCTTTTCCAGAGTAAATAGGAATTCTGTGCCAACTCCCTCTGTACTTATGACATTGATGTTCTGGTTGTGGGAGCTGATGATTTCTTTGACGATGGAAAGCCCCAATCCAGTTCCCTTACGGTCTTTGCCTCGGGAGCTGTCTTGTTTGTAGAAGCGCTCCCAGATTTTGGGAAGGATTTCTTTGGGAATTCCGCAGCCGTGATCTTTAACAGAGACGAAGATTTTTCCATTTTTCTCCGTAGTCTCGATGGTGATTGTGGAATTATCGTTGCTGAATTTAATTGCGTTGTCCAGTAAGTTGTAGAGAACCTGTTGAATCTGTTCCATGTCAGCGGTGACAGACAGTTGTTCACCGGTGAGAATCAGTTCAATTAGGATTTTACGGGCACGGCAGCTTCCCTCAAAAGAGGCAGCTGTATTTTTAATGACTTTGTTGATATCGAAAGGTCGGATATTCATAATCCGACTTTTTACTTCCAGGTTATTCAAGGTCAAAAGACTGCTGGTCAGTTTTTCTAGGCGTTCTACTTCTCTGGATACGATTTCTAAATATCTTCCCTGCATTTCGACGGGAATCGTTCCATCTGCGATTGCTTCCACATAACCTTTGATAGAAGTCAGAGGAGAGCGAAAGTCGTGGGAAATATTGGCTATAAAATTTCTCTGGTATTCCCCGCTTTGGTTTAAGACATCAGACATGTAGTTCAAGGAAGCGGCCAGAGCGCCCATCTCGTCGTTGGAAGAGATGGGAATCTGGTAGTCCAGGTGTCCGGCGGCAAATTCATTGGTGCCCTCTGTGATTTTTTTCAGCGGAGTATAGACAATTTTTCGAAACAGCAAAAGGATAGACAGGGACAGCAAAAACAGCAATAGGAATAAGATATAGCTGATGCTGAGAAAAAGTTCCCTTTGGTAATACAATTCACTCATGGGATAGTGCATAGCCACATATCCGCGGATAGTCAGTGTGCTCCCATCAGTGATGGGGGCCAACACGCTGAGTCTGTCTTCATCAAAAAATCCATAAAAATTTCCAGTGCGGTAATAGCTTCCCCATTTTGTAGGATCGAAGCCATCAATGGTGATAGGATCATAATAGCTGAAACCTTCCTCCGTACTCAAAACTCTCTGCCCTTGCTTGTTTAAAATCCAGATGTCAGAAGTCTGATACTCAGAGAGAGCCTCCAAATAATGTTTCAAGGAGAGCAGATTGCTGGCAGAAGTGTTGCTCTGAACCAGAGAATCTTCAGAGATTGCGGTAGCCTCTCTGTACAGATCTTCTCCGATGGAGAATTCCAGCCGTTTTTCCACCATCTGAGATCCGACGGTGGCAATCAGCAGAAACCCCAGAATTCCAAAGATCAGATAGGCCAGGATAAATTTGATAAAGAGTGTGTGCTTGTACATTAAGGTTTCACCTCGAATTTATAACCGATTCCCCATACGGTGGCAATGGACCATTTGTCATGATCTTTGATTTTCTCTCGCAGTCGTTTGATGTGTACATCTACGGTACGGGTGTCTCCGATGTATTCGTAGCCCCAGATATGGTCCAAAAGCTGTTCTCTGGTGAATACCTGGTTGGGTGAGGAGGCTAGGAAATAGAGCAGTTCTAACTCTTTAGGAGGCATGTCTACCCGCTCATTCATGTAGATGACGGAGTAATTGGTCAGATTGATGGTTAAATCTGGATAGCTGACGCATTTTTCGTCGGGAGCTGCAGCAGGCTGTTTGACATGGAAACGACGAAGCACTGCTTTTACCCTAGCGACCAGTTCTTTTGAGTCAAAGGGCTTGATGATGTAGTCGTCTGCTCCCAGCTCCAGGCCCAGTACTTTGTCAAAGGTCTCCCCTTTTGCGGAGAGCATGATAATCGGAACATCTGAGGTGTGGCGGATTTCGCGGCATACCTGATAGCCGTCCATACCTGGCAGCATCAGATCCAGCAGGATTAAATCTGGTCGGAAATGCTCAAATTCCCGCAAAGCCTGCTCTCCGTCATTGACAATGCAGGTATCATAACATTCTTTTGTCAGGTACAGAGCGATGAGCTCTGCAATGTTATTGTCATCATCTACGATTAGAATTTTTTGTTTTGCTGCCATTTCATAATCCCCTTTATTTTTTGAACTCAACAATAGTTACGCCGGCATCCCCTTCGCCGAATTCACCGAGACGGTAAGCTGCCACATGTTTCTGGCGTCTCAGATAGTTGTGAACACCTTTTCTCAATGCGCCTGTGCCCTTGCCGTGTACGATGCGGACACTGGACAGATGGGCGATGTAGGCGTCGTCCAGATATTTGTCCAGCTCCGCGATAGCCTCATCCACAGTCTTGCCCAGCAGGTTGATTTCTGTGGAAACGTTGGCGGACTTGGACATTTTAATCTTACCTGCCCTGGTGCGTTGCATGAGAGGAGTGTTTACCACGACTTCATCCACCAATTCCAGATCGGACAGATGGACTTGGGTGCGAAAAATACCGGTCTGTACGAATAAATTACCTTTTGCGTCCGGTTTCGTGCTGACTGTGCCAGTGAGATTCATACTGATGATTTTTACAGAGGCTCCAATGGACAGGTCAGAGGGACGCAGACGCTTTCCAGGCTGAGACTTTTTCGGCTTCATGGCCATGTTTTTCTCGAGCTTTGACATTTTTTTGCGCAGATTCTGGCGTTCGTTCTCTACATCAGCAGTGGAGATATGTTCTTTTTGGAATTTATGGAAAGTCTTCATGGTCTGGTCCGCGTATTCTTTTGCCTCACGGAGAATTTCGTGAGCCTGCTCATTGGCCTCACGGATAATTTTTTCCTTGCGCGCGTCGAATTTTTCCTGCTTTTCTTCCAATTGTTTTTTCAGACTCTCGATTTCAGCTTTGTACTGCTGAATTTCCAACTGTTCCTTCTCCAAGGTAATTCGGCTGGCTTCCAGTTTACTGATTACGTCCTCAAAGCTTTCGTCCTGTTCACTAATCTGTTCTTTGGCTTTTTCAATGATAAAGTCGGGAAGGCCTAACTTGGAAGAGATCGCAAAAGCGTTGCTCTTTCCGGGAACACCGATCAATAACCGGTAGGTGGGGCGCAGTGTCTCCACATCGAATTCGCAGGAGGCATTTTCCACCCCGGGAGTGGATAGAGCATAAACCTTCAGCTCGCTGTAGTGGGTCGTCGCCATGGTGCGGACTCCCTGTCTGTGGAGGTGGGAAAGGATTGCGATGGCAAGCGCGGCTCCTTCGGTTGGGTCTGTACCTGCTCCCAACTCGTCGAAAAGCACCAAAGATTTATCAGTGGCTTTCTCTAAAAAAGAGACTACATTAGTCATATGAGAGGAAAAGGTACTCAGGCTTTGTTCAATGCTCTGCTCATCTCCAATGTCAGCGTAAACCTCTTCAAAGACCGAGAGGACTGAGTGATCGCCAGCCGGGATATGAAGGCCGGACTGTCCCATCAGGGTAAGCAGGCCCACCGTTTTCAGGGATACGGTTTTGCCACCGGTGTTAGGGCCTGTGACTACCAGAAGGTCAAAATCATCTCCCAACCGGATGTCGATAGGAACCACCTGTTTTTTGTGTATCAGCGGGTGGCGTGCTTTTTTCAGCTGAATTTTTCCATCTGTGTTAAATTGCGGTTCCGAGGCATTGTGCTCCAATGCCAGGCCGGCTCGGGCAAAGATGAAATCCAATTCTATCAGAATATTCAGGTTGTCTGTTAAGACTTCCTGATATTGAGCGGCCTGTTCGCTGAGGTCGGACAAGACGATCTCGATCTCTTTTTGCTCCTGAATTTCCAGCTGCCGCAGATCATTGTTCAGCTTTACCACAGACATCGGTTCAATAAATAGAGTAGAACCGGTGGAGGACTGATCGTGAATCATTCCTGGTACTTGGCCTTTGTACTCCGCTTTGACAGGCAGACAATAGCGGCCGTTTCGCATGGTGATCACGCCGTCCTGAAGGTAGCTGCGTGCGCTTCCGTTTAGCAGACTGTTCAACTGGCTGTGAATGCGGTCATTTGTGATTTTCATGCTTCTGCGTACCTGTTTTAGTCCTGGGCTGGCATCATCACTGATCTCTTCTTCTGAGAGAATACAGCGGCGAATCTCACTGCTTAACGGGGTCAGAGGTTCTAGATTTTGGAACATGGCATCTAAGGAATCACAGGTTTCTGTCTCACGGTCAAAGCGGCCATAAGATTTTGCCTTTGCTGTGTTTTCCAGCACAGAGCAGATGTCTAGCAGTTCGCCAATTCCCAGAGTACTGCCGATCTCCAATCGTTTGATCGAACCTCGTATGTCCTTTACTTTGTGGAAAGACAGAGTTCCCTTCTGAAACAGACGGGAGAGAGCGTCTTTGGTCTGTGTCTGCATCGTTTGTATTTGTTCCAGATCACAGCAAGGCTTTAAATCTTTGCAGAGGTTCTTGCCCATCGGGGAAGATGCCTTGGCTGTAAGCTGATCAATAATTTTATCGTATTCTAACGCTTTTAATGCTTTTTCGTTCATAATATCTCCTCAAAAACTGTTCGGGATGTTTCAAATAGGTTTTTCTCGTACAAAAAAACTCCCATCATAAGTATACAAGATGGCCCTCACCTTTACAAGCAATAAAGAAAAATGGTTACGCATTTTGTAACTATTCAGCCTTGCGACTGATTAGAACAAAAATCTGGAGCAAGCTTGCATGCAGAGAAGTTTTGCTCTTATCAGGCATATGGCGCTTAGCCATAAGCGAGGATTTCGCCGCATATGCGGCGATATAAGCTGCGCAGCAGCTAATCCGAGCTGTTATGGCAGAATAGTTACCGTATTTTTCATAGAGGGAAGCTTTTTTATTCATAGATTGTTCATAACTTGCTGGTAAAATATGTTCAATGCTTGCATGTATTTACATGCCATGTATGTGAGATATGGAGTGTATGTAAACCATTCAGCCATGTGGGTTCAGATTTGCGGGAGTGCGATGTACGGAGCAATCCACGGCTTATACTTTTTGGAGGTGCCGCCGACAGGCGGCATGAGAGGGTACGCAATAAGGCCGGCAAGCGGCGCTGCTTGCCGGTGGCACACGTCTAGCACAAACCGTAGTGGAGCGAAGACCTGCCATGCTCGCACGAGCAGGTCTTAGCTTATGGGTGAATGGTTACGTATATTGAGATTGCTTAGTTAAGCGTGACTTATTTCTGCAGGGAGATGTAGCATGGGAAATGAGAAGAATATAAATTCGCGGGACAAGAAATCTTCAAAGGGTGAAGAGAAAAATTACGATTTTATCAGAGAGACAATCAAGAATAGGCCACTGGACAAAAAAAGACTTTTATATAGGATTGGAGCTTTGGCAGGTGCCGGAATTATCATTGGTGTGACGGCGGCGTTGGCGTTTTCGGTGGCCGCGCCGAGACTTGTGAGAAAATTGGATGAGGGAAAGCAGCAGGCCAAGATTGACATTCCTCAGGATGATCCTTCTGTGACACCCACCGCAACGCCGGTACCGGTGGCAATGCCGTCCGAAGAAAGCGCGATGGAGCAAGCTGAGAGAGCTTACCAGGAAGCGCTTCAGATTTCGGAGGAGCCTAGGAAGGCGATTGTCTCCGTGGTAGGACAAAAAGAAAAAGAGGATATTCTGGATAATACACTACTGACTAGTGGAAAGGCAATGGGAATTATCATTCTGGAAGACTATCGGGACTACTATATTTTGACTCAACAGACAGCGGTGAAAAAGGCGGAAAATATTCAGGTGACTTTCCAGGACGGGACGATCGTCAATGGAGCAATAAAGAAGAGCGACAGCCGTACAGATTTGGCAGTTGTGACTGTGCATAAGAGAGATGTTGATAAAAAGACCCAAGAGGGAGTTTCAGTGGCGGTGCTGGGGAATTCTTACAGTCTGATTCAGGGGAAAACGGTGATAGCCATTGGAAGCCCTTCTGGTTATGACGATTCCGTGTACTTTGGAACAATTACTTCTGTATCGAACAAGGTAGCCGTGACAGACACGGAGTACAATCTGCTAATTACAGATATTCTGGGAAGTCAGCAAGGCAGCGGCGTCCTCTTGGACACGGACGGAGAAGTGATTGGATTGATTGCCCAGGATTACGGAGATGAGAAGAATGAGTCGAAGACCATGGTCAAAGCTCTGGCAGTATCCCAGCTCAAGCCATTGATTGAAACTTTATCCAATGGGGAGGCGATACAGTATCTGGGTGTGCGGGGAAAGGATATTTCAGAAAATGTATCGAATAGTATTGACATTCCTCAAGGCGTCTATGTAAAATCGGTGGAGGATAACTCTCCCGCAATGGAGGCGGGGCTCCAAAGCGGTGATGTGATTCAGAAGATTGATGGGAAAGAGATTGAGACGATGCAGCAGTACAGTAGCCAGCTTCAAAAGTGCGAAGGAGGTCAGAAAGTCAGTCTGACAGTCATGCGAAGCAAGGGTGCGGAAGG
>UMLF01044587.1_pt1 | contig 95923 bp, 111 predicted proteins | sample 1966501 | NCBI WGS metagenome assembly UMLF01 (sample SAMEA4836194, study PRJEB28245) | human gut metagenome | biome: gut microbiome; material: fecal sample | place: Denmark | collected 2008 | reverse complement strand
GACCAGGCGCTTTTACATTGTAAACTTCAAGATATCCACAGGATATATGAGGGATTTCGAGAGTATTTAAAGGAACGTTTTCTCACAGGGGAAGAGGTGCCGGATGTTCTGTGTCGGGTGATTGAGAAGTCAAAAAAGTTTCAAGGCGGTATTTTTGTTCTAGATGGTTATACCGGGTTTACTCCCATACAAAACAAATTGATTCGGGAATTGATGTTGTTGGGAGAACAGGTCTATGTGACGGTTACGATGGATGTGAAGGCGCAGCGGTTAAGTGGAAAGTACCAGCTGTTTTCCATGAGCGGGAAGATGAGAGACCAGTTGTTGAAGTTGGCTGGGGAAGCGCGAGTAGCGGTGGAGAAGGAACAGTGGGTGCTGCCTGGTGAAAATTCCAGATTTGGAAAAAATCCAGAACTGAATTTTCTAGAGCAGCATCTGTTTCGCTATCATCGGGTGGTCTACGAGAGAGAGCCGCAAGCTTTAGCGTTGACTCGGTGGGAGAACCCTCTTCAGGAGGTAAAAGGGACTGCTGCGGAAATTCTGCGTCTGGTAAGAGAAAAGGGGTACCGTTATGGTGAGATCGCAGTGATCACCGGCGATTTGCCTTCCTACGGGACCTATGCACGGCAGGTGTTCTCACAGGCGCAGATTCCATATTTTATCGACGAGAAACATTCGATTTTGATGAACCCATTTGTGGAATTTCTCAGAGCAGCTGTGGAGATGATTGTGGACCGATTTTCCTATGAGAGCTGTTTTCGTTATCTGCGCTGTGGGATGAGCTCTCTGAGTCTGGAAGAAATTGATGAGTTGGACAACTACGTGACTGCCCTTGGAATTCGAGGGTATTCCAAGTGGAAGGAGACTTGGGTGAGGCTTTACCCAGGACTGGACGAGGAAAGAATTCTAGAATTGAATCGGTACCGGGAGCAGTTTTTAAAAGAAATCTCTTGGCTGGTTCAGGGTTTTCGAGGCGGTGTAAAGACTGTAAGAGAGCGAAGCTGCGCACTCTATCAATTTATTTCGGACAATGAGATGCAGGAAAAGTTAAAAATTCAGGAGTTGGAATTTGCCGGAAGAAAAGACAAGGCCATGGAGAAAGAGTATGCTCAAATCTATGGAATCGTCATACGGCTGCTGGATAAGATGGTGGAGATTCTGGGAGATGAGAAAGTAAGTGCCCGGGAGTATCAGCAGCTTTTGGAGGCTGGGTTGACCGAGGCGAAGGTGGCACTGATACCACCCAGCTCCGATCAGGTACTTGTGGGAGATATGGAAAGAACGCGGTTAAAAGAGATTAAAGTCTTGTTCTTTCTGGGAGTGAATGAGGGAAATATTCCTAAGGATTCGTCCAGGGGAGGATTGCTCACGCAGATGGACCGAGAATTTTTCCAGGAGGAGAAGATCGAGCTGGCGCCTGACGCCAGGGAGCTCCTTGGTCAATCTAGGTTCTATCTGTATCTGAATCTGACGAAGCCGCAGGATTTCTTGTATCTGTCATACAGCCAGGCGAATGCCAAGGGAGAAGGACTGTCTGCGGCTTATCTGGTTGGGACGATACAGAAACTCTTTCCAGCCTTGCGGCTTCGCTGTGGGCAAGGTTCATCCTTGGAAGGCTTGCAGAGACCTTCGGGGAGTTTGGACTATTTTTTGGAAGGTCTCCAGGAATATGAGTATGGACAGGAGACAAAGGTCTGGAGAGAATTGTACCGGTGGTATCAAAAGGATGAGAGTTATCGTCCACAGGTGAAAAGGCTGGTAGAAGCTTTCTTCAGTGAGAATCCTCAGGACAGAATCAGCAAGGCAGTGGCAAAAGCACTCTATGGGGAGGTATCTCCCTATGGGGCCACGCGCCTGGAGCAGTATGCAGCCTGCGCTTTTGCACATTTTCTTCGTTATGGTTTGCAGGTGACTGAGAGAGTTCAATACGAGTTCAGTGGGATGGACTTGGGAAATGTGATGCACAAAGCCTTGGAAATCTTCGCGCGTAAGGTCCGTGATCAGAGACTTTCCTGGGGCGAACTCTCGCGGGAAGACAGAGAACGGCTGGTCAGTGAGAGTCTTCAGGAAGTGACAGAAGACTATGGAAATACAATTTTACACAGTTGTGCCAGAAATGAGTATTTGATACGGCGTACGCAGCGCGTGTTAAACCGGACTGCCTGGGCTTTGCAGGAACAGCTAAGGAGAGGCGATTTTCAGCCGGAAGGCTTCGAGGTGGCTTTTGAAGGGGGACGGATTGACCGGGTGGATATCTGTGAGGATGAGAATAAGGTCTATGTAAAGGTGATGGATTATAAGACTGGAAATGTGTCGTTCGATCTGGTGGCGTTATATCATGGTTTACAGCTTCAGTTGATGGTCTATCTGGATGCAGCTCTTTTGGTGGAACAGAAGAAATACCCAGACCGAGAAGTGATTCCGGCAGCGATTTTTTATTATAATATCAAAGACCCAATGATTAAAGCGTCGATAGAAGAGGATATCGGAAAGGTGGAACAAAAAATTCTGAGGGAGCTGAAGGTCAATGGGCTGGTGCAGTCTGATCCCAGGGGGATTGAGCATCTAGACGTAACGATGGAGACTCTTCCGTTGACGAAGAATAAAGATGGCAGTTTTCGAAAGGGGTCTAGTGTGGCAAGCTTACATCAGTTTGGGCTTCTGTCTGATTATGTGAAGGGGAAGATTCAAAATCTGCGCCGGGAGATTCTGGAAGGCAATGCTCAGGCTGTACCCTATCAGATGGACAAAAAGGAAGCCTGCACTTACTGTCCCTACCGGGGCATCTGTGGATTTGACCAGAAAATACCAGGATTTTTTTATCGGAGATTGAAGAATCTGGAGGAGAAAGAAGTCTGGGAAAAACTGGAAGAGGAGGTGAAGTCATGGGTGTAAACTGGACGAGTGAGCAAAGAAAAGTGATTGAGCTGAGAGATCGAAATATCCTGGTCAGTGCAGCGGCCGGGTCCGGGAAGACCGCTGTGTTGGTCGAGCGGATAATTCAGAGGATTACCGATGAGGAAAAGCCGGTGGATATTGATCGTCTCTTGGTGATGACTTTTACCCGCGCTGCTGCCGGCGAAATGCGGGTGCGGCTGGAGCAGGCCCTGTCCAAGAGATTGGAGGAGGATCCAGAGAACGAGTATCTTCAAAGGCAGTCTACACTCCTTCACAATGCCCAGATTACCACGATTGACGGTTTCTGTAGCTATCTGATACGGAACTATTTCCATATGATTGATTTAGACCCAGGTTACCGAACCGCCGACGAAGGAGAGCTGAAGCTACTGCGGGTGGATGTGGTCAGGGAGGTTTTGGAAGAATGCTACGCACAGAAAAGCCCGGATTTTGAAGAATTTGCGGAATGTTTTGCCCCGGGAAAGAGTGACGAAGGGTTAGAAGAGCTGGTTTTAAAGCTGTATGACTTTGCCATGAGCGCGCCCTGGCCAGAGGAATGGCTGAGTCAATGCGTATCCATCTATGAGGCGGAAGATTGGGAAAGCGTCTGTGATTCCGTGTGGATGAAAGAAGTCTGGAAACACACAGATAAGATTCTTTCGGACTTAAGAAACTTGATTCAGGAGAACATGAGCCTGACGCAAAAGAGTGATGGGCCTTATATGTATGAGCCCATGGTGGAGGATGATTTGGCACTGGTCGAGAGGCTGTGTCGGATTACGGACTATGATGAGATGGGAGAAGCTTTAGAGGGACTTTCTTATGCCAGACTTTCCACCAAAAAGGACTTAGCGGTGTCTCAGCTGCTAAAGGAGAGGGTACAGGAAAACCGTAAGCAAATGAAAGAAAGGTTGGGAAAACTCCAGGAACAGTATTTTTATACCACATCCGAGGGGATTCTGTCTGATTTCAGGAGATGCCGGGGGCCTATGCAGGTTTTGATAACAGTGACGCTGCGGTTTCTGGAAAAGTTTTCCCAGAAAAAGAGAGAGAAAAATCTGGTGGACTTTGCGGATATGGAGCATTTTGCCCTGAATATTCTAGTGAAAAAGGAGGGTGAGCGCTGTACGCCGACTCAGGCGGCATGGGAGCTGTCTCAAAGGTATGAGGAAATTCTCATAGACGAGTACCAGGATAGTAATTATGTGCAGGAGATGCTGCTTACTTATGTGTCCGGCTGGGCGAAACAAAAGAAAAATATCTTTATGGTGGGAGATGTCAAGCAAAGTATTTATCGCTTCCGGTTGGCTGTGCCGGATTTATTCATGGAGAAATATCACCGGTATACTTTGGAGGATTCCCAGGAACAGAGAATTGACCTGCATAAAAACTTTCGCAGCCGCGCTCAGGTACTAGACGGGATAAACTTTTTATTCCGCCAGATTATGGGGCAGGAGCTGGGCAAGGTGGAGTACGATCAGGAGGCGGCGCTCTATCCGGGAGCGGTGTTTCCGGAGGAAAACTCTTTGGAGTCTTCCGATACAGAACTCCTGCTGATTCCCCAGGAAACCATGGAGCTGATGGAAGACAAAGAGGCCACGACTCAAAGAGAAGTGGAGGCTTTGGCCATTGCCCAGAGAATCCATCAGATGGTGGGAAAAGAGCGGGTGCTAGATAAGGACAGTGGGACTTACCGGCCAGTGAGATATGGGGACATCGTTGTGCTTTTGAGGACAGTGTCAGGCTGGGCGGAGGATTTTCTGCGAGTATTTGCAGGGCAGGGAATACCGGCCTACACTGCCTCGAAGACCGGATATTTCTCTGCGTTGGAGGTCGTGACGGTCCTGAATTATCTGCATATCTGTGATAATCCTCTTCAGGAGATTCCGTTTACGGCGGTGCTTCACTCGCCGATTGTGGGGTGTACGGCCCAGGAGCTGGCGATTTTGAAAACTTCGGCGCCGAAACTGCCGGTGTATGCCAGATGTCTGCACTATGTACAGGAAGGGGAGGATGTGTGCCTGCGGCGGAAATTAGAAAGCTTTTTGAAGATTTTTCAGGAACATCGAAAAAAAGTGCCTTATACTCCGATTCACCAATTGATACAGGAAATTTTGGAGGAAACCGGGTATGGCAGATATGCCGGAGCACTTCCGGGAGGAAGACAACGGCAGGCCAACTTGAATATGCTGGTGGAAAAGGCCATGGATTTTGAGCAGACCAGTTACCGAGGACTGTTTAACTTTATCCGCTATATTGAGAAGATTCAGAAGTACAATGTGGATTTTGGGGAGGTGAACCTGTCCGGCAGCAGTGAGGACACGGTACAGATTCTCAGCATCCATAAGAGTAAGGGACTGGAATTTCCGATCGTCTTCGTGGCTGGGATGGGGAAAAAGTTCAACCAGCAGGATTTGAATGCGGTGGTAGTGGTTCATCCAGATTTAGGGCTGGGAGTGGATGTGGTGGACCCGAAACTGCGCGTACGTTGTCCGACGCTTCCCAAGCAGTTGATACGGGCACAGTTGAAGGATGAAAATCTAGGAGAGGAGTTGAGAGTGTTCTATGTGGCTTTGACCAGAGCCAAGGAAAAGCTGATTCTCACGGGGACGGTCTCAAAATTGGAAAAACGCATCCGGGACTGTGCTGCACTGTTGGAGCGTGAGAGGGAGCGGCTGCCTTATTCCCTGCTGGCAGGCGCACAGTGTGGCTGGGATTGGATTTTGCCGGCATTGGCCAGGCATCCGGCCATGGAAGAACTCTATGACCGGTTCGAGGTATTCCACGGCAGAGCGCTTTTTGAACAGGAACCGGCGAAGTTTCACATCCAGGTGGCAGAGGCAGAGACTTTGGTTGTTGGAGAGCTGGAGGAGAAGCTGCAAAGGCAGCTTTTAAGAGAGCGGATGGAACAAGAAAATTGGGAGGAGCCGGAAGATGAGGAGACTTATCGAGTCTTGGAAGAGCGCTTTTCTTATCTCTATCCCTATGAGATTTTGGAACAGATTCCAGTAAAAGTTACCGTGTCAGAGCTAAAACGCCGCCAGCAGGCAGAAGAGGACAGCGATTTTCTGTATTTTGAGCCGGATGTGATACCTCTGGTGCCAGATTTTATCGAGAAGAAAGAAGAAGAGTACCAGGGTGCCTCCCGGGGAACAGTCTACCATCGGGTGATGGAAAGATTAGACTATACCAGAGCAGGCAGCGAGGAGCAGATTCAGGAGCAGCTGGAAGAAATGTGTCTCTCGGGCAGAATGTCCAGACAGGAAAGGGACTGTGTGAAAGTGGAGGATATCTGGAAGCTTTTGTGTTCAGAATTGGGAAAGCGGATGGCCTTGGCAGCTGCTCAGGGCAGGCTGTACAGAGAGCAGCCTTTCGTGATCAGCCAGCCGGCCTCACAGATTTCGAGAGAATGGCCAGACAGAGAGAACATTTTGGTACAAGGAATGATAGACGCATGGTTTTTGGAGGAAGATCATCTGGTTTTGGTGGATTATAAAACTGATAGAGTATATCCAGGGCAGGAAAGGCTACTCAGAGAAAAGTATCGGGTACAGTTGGAAAACTATGCGCAGGCTTTGAAACGTCTCACCGGGAAAAAAGTAGCAGAGAAAGTGATTTATTCATTTTCTATGAGTAAAGAAATACGAGTATAGGTACGTTTATGCATCTAAAAGATAGGATACGAGGAGGAAATGGGAATGAAAATTAAGAGTGCAGCAATCATTGGCTTAGGAGCAGTAGGTGGATTTTTTGCCCCTGCGTTTGCGAAAGTGTTAGGAGAGGAAAATTTTTGTGTGATTGCCCAGGGAGAGAGAAAAGAGAGATTGGAAAAAGGTTTGACAGTCAATGGAGAATTTTGCAAATTTTCTATTGTGACGCCTAAGGAAGCCAAACCGGTAGACCTGGTGATTATGGCAGTCAAAGAGTCCGGTTTTGCCCAGGCTGTGGAGGAAATCCGAAATCTGGTTGGGGAGAACACCCAGATTTTATGTGTGATGAACGGAGTAGGCCATGAGGAAGTGCTGGAGAAGACATTTGGGAAATCTCATGTGATGTATTCTTATATGAAGATCACAGCGTCTAAGAATGGAAATACAATTACTTATGATCCGGGATGCAGCTTTCGGTTTGGAGAGAAAAAGAACACAGTGCTCAGCGAGCGGGTTCGGGCAGTAAAAGATTTGATGGAAGAATGCAGCCTGCCTTATTGTATAGAGGAAGACATGGAACTGGGAATCTGGAGAAAATTCATGCTGAATGTGGGAACAAACCTACCTTGCGCTCTGTTGGGACTGCCCTATGGTCCGTGTTGCAAAAGTGAGCACGCAGTAAAAATTCAGAGAGCTTTGATGAGAGAAGTAGTGGCCATCGCTCAGGCGAAAGGAATCGCGCTGGATGAACAGGCTGCGGAGGCACAGTTAAAGATGAGCAAAGGTTTTCCTGCTCAGAGTAAGCCTTCTACACTTCAAGATTTGGAGCATAAGAGAAAGACGGAGATTGAAATGTTCGCAGGGGAAGTGGTGAAAATGGGGGAAAGCTTGGGGATTAGCACGCCATTTTGTTGGATGATTCAAGAGGCGATACAGACTCTTGAAGAAAAAAATGCCGGTGTGATTTAGGATAATAAGATGAGGTGAAAATGCAGTGAAGGGGAGAATAGGCCTGGTTATGACAGCGGTCCTTGTTCTGGGAACGTTAGAGTGTCCGTGGGCTGTGCCGGCTTGGGCGGCTGCAGAGTATGCGGCTGAGGCAGAACAGGAATTCGGTTCGGCCCAGGAGACGATGTCGGATGAGGAAAATTTTTTGGAGGAAGAGAGTTTTCAGACCAATGAATACGAAGCCGATCGGCAGGAAGGTGAATGTTCCACAGGAGACTCAGAGAAATTGATAAAGCCGTATGAGGAGATGATTGTGGAAACAGAGCTGATTGTGGATATGGAAGGCGGATGTACGGCAGAGGATATAAAAAGTGCTTTGGAGACTATGAGGGAAAGTACAGAGTACAGCCATATGACGGTGAATGTTCCGGCGGGTGAATACGAGTGCACAGAGCCGTTATACATCTATTCTAATACCACCCTGAATTCTGAGGAAGGAGCTCACTACTATCTGTCTCCGGATGCAAAAGACCATTTGATTGTCGCCTCTAACAATTGGGGACCTTTGAGAGAAAACGGATTGGAAGACAGAGGCGGATATAGCCATATCCAAAATGTGGTGATTCAAGGCGGCTCTTTTGATGGAAATAACGTGGGTGGGGAGTTGATTCGCTTTATCCATGGGAACAATATCACGGTCAGAGATTTGGAGATCTACAATGTAAAGGACAAGGGACACCATCTGACACTGGCAGGCGTGGATGGAGCTGTTGTAGAAAGATGCAGCTTCTATGGCTATCTAGGACAAAGCGCCAAGGAAGCTATTCACCTGGATGTGGTACACAATTCTATGGTTGTTCCCGGCACCCATTGTTATGATGACGCCGCTGTGAGAAATGTGACGATACAAGACTGTGAGTTTCGGAATCTGTCGAGAGGGATTGGTTCTCACAGTGCTGTCAGAGGTGTGTTCATGGAAGGAATACAGATTCTGGATAATCAATTTGTGGATATTCATAACTGGGCGATTAAAACCTTTCACTATAAGAATCTGAGAATATTTGGAAATGAGATTTACGATTCCGCGTATGGAATCATGGTCCACTCCGTTTTGAGTGGAAGAGAATCCTCTTTTTATGAGCCCTTAGAAGAAGTGAGCCTAGAGGAGATTCCATCTAAAGGGACTGGTTACGACTTCGGCATAGAGATTTCAGAGAATCACATAGAGAATGTGAATGAGGGAGTCCGGATTGTGGGACATTCTGAGCAGATGCTGGGCGGTGTCGAGCTGATGGACAATGTGATACAGGACAGTTCGTTTGGTGTGACCTTTAAAGGAAAGGTAACGAACAGCGAGATCAGCGGGAATGAAATCTCAGGGGCCAAGCGCAGCGCGGTGTTTTTGAGCGATTCCAGGGAAAATGAGATCAGTGGAAATGAGATTGATCATTCCGATAAGTATGGGATTTATCTGAACCGCAGATGCGAAAAGAATAAGGTGACTGGAAATCAGATGGATGGCAATAAGAATTATGGAATTTATATCAGCAACAGCATCGGAACTCAGGTACAGAAGAACAAGGTGGAGAATAATCGGGCATGTGCGATCATGGTCTCATGGAAGAGTAAAGATACTGTGGTGAGCGGTAATCAGGTACGCGGCGCGAAGGCGTCGGCAATCTTTGTGAATAATTCCAGCGATCGGTCGAGAGTAAAGTACAATAAGATCTATAAGCCGGTCTATTACGGGGTAAGGGTAAAAAATTCTGATAGTGTGCAGGCTTGCTCCAATTATTTTTATGAATCCGGAAAACACCAGAGCATCGCTTTTAGCGGGAGCAAAAACGGAGTGACCAAATGGAATCAGCTCTATCAACTGAGCGCCGCTCCCATGGCTTTTTGGTCTTGCAGCAAGTGCTCGGTTCCGCCGATGTATCTGATGAAGGTAAATCAGATTTCCAACGGCGCTGTGAAGGTGACGGGGACTCTGGGCTCTAGGCGGTCCAGAGCAATGATCGAGTTAAAGGGAAAAACCTATCATGCGTCGGTCAAAAATAAAAAATTCCAATCACCGAAACTGCCGAAATTAAAGAGGGGGATTTCCTTGACAGTGGTGGAACGGGATATCTGGGGGAATACCCACCGAAAAGAGATTACAGTATAACAAAATGAGAAGGCATACCTCAGTTTCTCTATAACATAAAATATCCCGCAGACTGGCCTAGAGACGCCAGCCTGCGGGATATTTATTTTTGAGGGTCTGACCGACTAGCTTGCCCCAACCGAGAGGGTATTCGTCGGCGCAGACTAATTGCCAGCCCTTTGGCTTCTGAGTTTCACCGGGGGCGACAATTAAAGTCTCCCCTCTTAGATATTTGTGAAGGCGGTCGTCCTCGGGGGATAGCCGCAAGGAGGGAATGCTTTTTCCTTTCAGGGCGAGAGCTAGAGGCTGAGAGGGTTCGAAACGATTTTTCTTCAAGTCTCCCAGATAGAGCCCGTTGCGGAGAAAATGAATTCCGCGCAGATTGGCCTGCTCCACGGGGGGAAGGAGATAGACTTTGTCATTTCTGACTTCCACTCTCTGGAAGTCCCAAGAGAGTCCTAAATCCTGGAAGAAAGTCTCCAAAAGTTTTCGGGAACCTTTGTCAATCTGTGGCTTTTTCTTTATGGGAACGAGGGAATTTGGTTCTCCTTCTTTTTTCAGTAAGGCCAGAAAATGGCCTTCCCCATTCATCTTATGAGGCCAGATGCGTACACATTTTGCCAGCTCCGGGTTTTGGTCGGCCCATTCGGGCACACCGGAGGAGAAGCCAGGATAATCAGGCAGAGATACGAGATGCATGTCGTTTCTCTGATTCAAGAGAAAGGAGATGATTTCTTCATCTTCCGCGGGGGCGAACGTACAGGTGGAATATAGAAGCAGTCCTCCGGGCATCAGCATTTTAGAGGCAGTTAAAATCAATTCTTTTTGAAGCTTAGACAAATTTTCAGATTTTTCCACAGACCAGTCGGCGGCCAGGGAGTCGTCTTTTCGAAACATTCCCTCCCCGGAACAGGGAGCGTCCAGAAGGATCTTATGAAAAAATTCGGGAAAATACCGAGTCATTTTCTCAGGGATCTCGTTTGTGACAAAAATATTTGAGGCGCCGAAAAGCTCTAAGTTTCTTAGAAGGGCTCGTGCTCTAGAAGCGCTGATGTCATTTGCAACTAGGATTCCTTGGCCGGCCAGTTTTGTGGCCAATTCCGTGGCTTTTCCTCCAGGCGCCGCGCATAGGTCCAGAACTGCCTCGCCGGGAGTGACTGGCAGGCAGGCGGCCGGAGTCATGGCGCTGGGTTCCTGAAGATAATAAAGTCCAGCTCTGTAATAGGGGTGAAGAGACGGCCTCACCTCGGAAGGATAGAAATATCCATTGGGCACCCATGGGATTTTTTTAATTGGAAAAGGACAGATGGACTCAAATTCTTCACAGGAGATTTTCCGGGTGTTGACTCTGAGTCCATACTGGCGTTCCTCCTCATAACTTTTTTGAAATGCTTCGTATTCTTCTCCCAGCATGGTTCGCATACGGTTTAAGAAGTCAGCGGGTAAGTTTAATCTCATAAAAATTTCCTCTCTGTATCCGTTCTGTGATCGTAACCGCTTACAGTATAGTAAAGAATTTCGGCAAATGCAAGAAAAACTTATTGACAAAATAATATTATATGATATATAGTATTGATAACGAAATAATATCATACAATATAAAATATTAGATGTTGCAGAATATTGGTGATGGAAAGGCAGGAGAGGGTGAGCAGATGGTATTTAACACAGGAGCAGCTCTGCTGGATGCGATTGTACTGGCAGTTGTGTCACAGGAAAAGGAAGGCACCTATGGCTATAAGATTACGCAGGATGTCCGAAAAGTTTTGGATGTCTCGGAATCCACTCTGTATCCGGTATTGCGTAGACTTCAAAAGGACGACTGTCTAGCGGTCTACGATATGAATTTTGGCGGGAGGAACCGAAGATATTATAAGATTACAGAGCGTGGCGCCGCACAGCTGAATTTATATCAGAATGAGTGGAAAAACTATTCGTCCAGGATTACGAGATTGTTTGAGGAGGGATGTAAAAATGAGTAGAAAGGAATTTATGGAACAGCTTGCGAGACTTCTGGGCGGAATATCAGAGAGTGAGCGCCAGGAGGCTTTGGATTACTATAACAGTTACTTTGACGATGCAGGCCCTGAAAATGAGGCAGCGGTTATTCAGGAATTGGGCAGCCCAGGTAAGGTAGCCGCGATTATCAAAGCCGATCTTGCAGATGATGGAGGGGATTTTGGGGAATATACAGAAAAAGGCTATGAGGACTCGAGAGTCCGCACAGAAGGCCAGATGCCGCAGACTTTTGAGAAAAGAGACCGTCGCAGGGACGGCTATCGGGTCAGAGGAAAAAGAAACCATTCCAACCTCATTTTGATTGTGATTCTGGTCATTTTGGCTTCACCGATACTGCTGGGAATCGGCGGTGGGATTTTGGGAGTTATTTTAGGAGCCGCCGGAGGTATCTTCGGTCTGGTTGCCGGTCTTCTGGCGGGAACGCTGGGTTGTTTCCTCGGTGGTGTAGGGGCAGTCATCGCCGGTATTGTAAAATGTTTTACGGCTCCTGTGTTAGGCTTAGCTGTCATTGGCGGCGGTCTTATTATGATGATGATCGGGATGCTTCTTGGGTTGGCTTTCGTATGGATAGCAGGTAGTTTTGTGCCGTGGCTGATTCGGAAAATGATTTCTTTTTGTCAGAGAAAAATGAGAGACAGAAGTAAGGGGGCGCAGAAAATATGAAAAAGTTTACAAAGATTTGTCTGATTGCCGCGGCAATCTGCGGAGTGCTAGGGCTGGGAACGATTGGCTGTGCCATCGCTTTGGGAGGCTCTTTCTCAGAGGTGAAAGCAGAATTGGCGAATGACAGTTTGTGGAATCGTTTTCGTTATGAGCTTCATGAAGAATGGCGGGATTTCTGGGGAGATCACGATCACGATTATGACTATGACTATGATGAACATGAATATGAACACGGCCACGGGATGGGAGACGGATATGTGGATTTCGAGGAAGATGACGGGGAATATCATACGTATACATTCTCAGGAGCTGACACTCTAAAAGTGGAGGTGAAACGCTGTGAGGTTTATCTGGAAGAGTCGGAAGACCAGGATCTGCATGTGGAAGTGAGGAAAAACGAAGGCGGTCGGGAAGTAAAAGTCCAAAATTCTGGAAATGTGGTCGCTGTGACGTCCGAGTCCAAAGAAAAGCTGGACAGTGAGATCTATATCTACCTGCCGGAGAATGTGAAGATGAGAGATGTCCAGATTGACGCAGGAAGCAGCTATGTGCTTATGGAGAATGTGAAGACAGAGAATCTGGATGTGACTGTGGGAGCCGGCAGTGTGGAGGCTTATGACAGCGTGGCTGCGGAGAATTCCAGCTGGAGCGTAGGGGCTGGAGTGATCTATGCCTGTATGGAAGGAGCCAAGGAGGATTATAATTATACGGTCAGCTGTGGGGTTGGCACAGTGGAGCTGCCTGGAGAAGAGTATTCCGGCCTGGGAACAGCCCAAAAGATTGACAATGGAGCACAACAAGAGCTGAATATCGAGTGCGGAGTTGGCAGTGTAGAATTTGAATTCGAAGACTAGGAGGTGTTATTGTGAGCGATAAACGTCTGTATAAGTCCAGCGTAAATTATATGATCTGCGGTGTGTGCGGCGGGATTGCCGAGTATTTGGCGGTCGATCCTACGCTGATTCGGCTGGCATGGGTGATTTTTACCTGCCTGAGTGCCGGAACTGGAATCATCGCTTATATCATTGCAGCGATTATTATTCCAAGTTAAGTATTCCGTTGAATAAGGCCTATTCCATGTGGAAATACTCAATAGGAAAGTTTTGTCAGGCATAACAAAAACGCAGAGCTTGACAGCTGAATTTATCAGATGGGGAAGACTCCGCCCTTATAGGCGGTGAGTAAGAAATTAGCATCCGTGGCGGGTGTCAATCTCCCATCTGATAAACGCTCCGCGAGGATGCGCAGGGATTCAAAGATGAATGATGTCGGCGAATGCCGACCCGAATCCCGCGCCAAGACTCGCGGGCGAGTCTTGAATTGAAAAGGAGGATTCCATGGGAAAGGACAAAGAGATTGAGGCATATTTGAATCATGAGTTGTCAGCTGAAGAGATGCTGAAATATGAGATTGCCCAAGAAATGGGACTTTTGGACCGAGTTTTGAACAATGGGTGGAAAAGTCTTTCCGCAAAGGAGACAGGGCGTATCGGAGGACTGATTACGCGAAAAAAAAGAGCTCTGAAAGAGTAAAAGCGGGCAGTGAAAGAACGCCGGATAGAATTGAAGAACTATCCGGTGTTTTTTTTGTAACTATTTAGCCATGCGCCTGATAAGAACAAAAATCCAACGTAAGCTTACTTGCAGAGGCGGTTTGTTCTTATCAGACATATGGTGCTTAGCCATAAGAGAAGATTCTGACGTGTATGCAGCAAGAAGGTAGCGGCGTCTGCGAATCTGAGATTACATGGCTGAAGAATTGTTACTGTTCACTCACTTGCAGTTCATGAGCAATAATGCGCTTCGCAATGCACACGAACTGCTATGAGCAGCAGTTTGGCGTGAGGATGTCTCGGTATTTTTGTAAAAATGTACCAAAATACCTCGCGGGATATTGGAAGCCTGAATGGTAACGAAGAATTACGATTTTTGTGTGAAAAAGGGGAAGTTAGATTGAACTTTTATTGTCGAACATGTATAATTTAATGTAGTTAGAAGGAAGGAAAACACAAGACATGAACAAATATGCGGACCGCCTGATTTCCCAGGAGACTTCTCAAAAAAAAGACACTCTGTGGTATACAGCAGGCAGTATGAGCAGTGCCCTGTTTTCCATGTTGATTTCATTGGCAGTGACTAGGATTTTAGGGGCTAACCAGGCAGGGGTATTCGCAATCGCCTGGGCAGCGGCACAGCTGATGCAGTCGGTGGGGTGGTTTTCCATGCGGCAATTTCAAGTTTCTGATGTGGAAGATCAGTTTGACTTTCGGGATTATCTGAGTTCTAAAGTTTTAACCTGTGCGGCTATGCTGGCAGGTGGTTTCTTATATGCCGGGCTGTATGGTTACAGCGCACAGAAGGTAGGGCTTACGTTCTTGCTCTGCTGTTTTATGACTGCGGATGTGTTCGCGGATGTGTTTAGTGGTTTTTTTCAGCATAAAAGTAAGCTGCATTTGGCCGGAAAATCCTATGTGGTTCGAATCTGGACCAGTTTTTTTGTGATTGTGGCTGTTTTGTTGGCTTGTGGAAATCTAATCGCTGCTTTTACGGCAGGGTTTGGGGTTTCCGCTTTGTGGCTTTTGGGCTTCGATGTTCCTCTTGCGATGAAATTGGATAAGGTCAAGATTCAATTTCGCTGGGAGCAGCAGAGAAGACTTTTTAAAGAGTGCTTTCCCCTGTTTTTAGGGTCTTTTTTGCTGATTTTTATTATGAATGTGTCCAAAAATGGAATCAATAGTTATCTGTCCGATGAGGTGCAGGCCTGTTACAGTATTATTTTTATGCCTTCTTCCGTGATCAATATGTTTAGCATGTTTGTCTGTGTTCCTCTCTATGGCCATGTGGCAGTGGCATGGCATCAGAAAGACAGAGGGCGTTTCTTGAAGCTTATGAGGAACATGTTGCTTTATATTTTTGCTTTGACCGCGGTGGTTTTGCTGGGGGGATATCTCCTAGGAATTCCAGTACTCTCGTGGATTTCTGGGCTGGATTTGAGAGAGTATAAAAGTGCATTGATGGTGCTGCTGGCAGCAGGAGGGCTGTACGGAATCATCATGATTTTGAACTATTGCATCACGGTAATGCGAAAGCAGAAAGTGATTTTATTCGTCTATGTGGCGGCGGCAGTGCTGGTCCAGCTTTTGAGTAAAACGATGATTGTCGGCTATGGAGTGATGGGGGCTGTCAGCCTCTACCTGCTGGCCATGGCGGTGATCTGTTTGGCTTTTGCGGCAGTCTGCATTCATTTTGTTGCATTAGAAAAATGACTTAGATGAGGTTAGGAGACATGGAGAATAGCAAAAAGAGAGGTTTCGTGGAACTGGACCGGGTTTCTAAAATTTATGGAAACAAAGATGTGAAAATTGTGGCAGTGGATGAGATTAGTTTTTCCATTGACAAAGGAGAATTTGTGGTCATTGTAGGGCCCTCCGGTGCAGGAAAGACGACGGTTTTGAATATTCTAGGAGGAATGGACCAGGCGTCCGGGGGCTCCGTGTGGGTGGACGGAGAGGATATTGCGAAGTACAATTCTCGGCAGCTGACCCAGTACCGGCGTGAGGATATTGGATTTGTATTTCAGTTTTACAATCTGGTGCCAAATCTGACGGCTTTGGAGAATGTGGAGTTGGCATTGCAAATCTGCAAAGATCCACTGGATGCCAGACAAGTGCTTCGGGAGGTAGGTCTGCGAGAGAGGATGAAGAATTTTCCTGCTCAGCTTTCAGGAGGGGAACAGCAGAGGGTCTCCATTGCCAGAGCTCTGGCCAAAAATCCAAAGCTTTTGCTCTGCGATGAACCAACCGGAGCTTTGGACTATCAGACGGGCAAAGCGATTTTAAAGTTGTTACAGGACATGTGTCGGGAGAGGGGGATGACAGTGATCGTCATCACCCATAATTCTGCTTTGACTCCTATGGCAGATAAAGTGATACGTATCAAGAATGGAACGGTTTCTTCTATGGAACTCAATGAGAAGCCGATTCCGGTGGAAAATATAGAATGGTAGGGAAACAAAAATGAAAAAGGCGCTGCATAAAGATTTTTTCATGGAGATCAAAAAAAGCTATTCCCGTTTTTTATCTATATTTTTTATTGTCGCCCTGGGAGTGGCATTTTTCTCGGGAATACAGGCGGCTTCACCGGATATGCGCTATTCAGGGGACGCCTATTTTGACGATAACCGTCTGATGGACATCAAAGTGGTGAGCACGTTGGGGCTGAGTGATAACGATTTAAAGGCCCTAGAAAAGGTAGATGGAGTCCAGTACGTAGAAGGCGCTTATGGAACGGATGTTCTTTGTGGAGAAGGAGGAGCTCAAAAAGTTCTCCATGTGGAAAGTCTGAACGAAAAAGTAAACACGGTGACTGTAGAGGAGGGAAGACTTCCGCAGAAAGAAGGGGAATGTCTGTTAGACAGTGAGTTTCTTGAATCTGCGGGATATGAGATTGGCGATACCGTCACTTTCTCAGAGAACGATACGGAGCTGTTGAAGGTACATAAATACGAGATCGTGGGAAGCGGAAACAGCCCGCTGTACATATCTTTCAGCCGTGGAAATACGACACTAGGTTCGGGAGAAGTGGACGGTTTTGTGTATGTTTCCAAGGAGAATTTTGACCAGGATGCATATACTCAGGCCTATCTTCAGGTAGAAGGTTCCAGGGAATTGACCAGCTTTACGGATGAGTACAATGAATTGATCGAGCAGGTGGCCAAGAAAGTGGAGGGCATTGAAAAACAGCAGTGTCAGCTCCGCTATGATGAGGTGAAGACAGAGGCTAATCAGGAACTTACGGATGCACGAAAAGAGCTGGAAAACAAAGAGCGGGAGGTTCAAGAGGAGCTGCAAGATGCTTGGCAGCAGTTGGAGGACGGGAGACAAGAGCTGTCTGACGGCAAGGCGGAATATGAGGATGGAAAAAGGCAGTTAGAAGATGCGAAGAAGCAGGTCACAGACGGAAAAGCTCAGCTATCTGACGGTAAGAAAGAATTGGAAGATGGCAAAAAGCAGCTGTCTGATGGGAAGCAGCAGTTGGCCAGCGGCTGGAGCCAGGTGGCGGACGGCTGGGAGCAGGTAACTGCCAGTAGAAAAGAGCTGCAAGAAGGGAAGGAGGAACTGGAATCCAGCCAGAAAAAGTTGGATGAAGAGATAAAAAAGGCGGATTTAGACGGCAAGTGGAAGGAGTACAAGCAGCAAAAGGAAGCCTTTGATACGCAAAAGAAACAGTATGAGCAGGGGGTACAGACAGTTCAAAACAGCCTGAACGAAGTGAAAAAAGCGCAGGAGCAGCTGACTGTGCTGCAGGCCCAGTATGATCAGCTGAAACAGGCAGTGGATGGGGGAACTCTCGAGGGAGAGGAATTGGAGAATGCCAAGGTTCAGTTAGAACAGCTAAAGGTAAGCATTGACCAACTCCAAACAGTTGTCGCGGCAAAACCGCAGCTGGAAGCAAAATTAACTGAGCTGGAAAAGCAAAAACCGGCTTTGGACGCGGCCGAAGCTCAACTGGCTGACGGCAAAAAGCAGTTGGAAGACGCCCAGGCTCAGTTGGATGCGGCTCAGGAGAAGATCGACGCTGGCAAAAAAGAGCTGGAGCAAGGGGAAGCGCAGATTGAAGAGGCCGTTCAAAAGCTTTTGAGCACTCAACAGACTCTCAAGGCTAGTCAGTCTCAGATCTCGGACAGTGAGAGACAGTTGGAAGACGGACAAAGGGAGATTGATGAAAATGAGCAGAAGCTGAAAGAGGCTCAGGAGGAGATTGATGAGAATGAGCAGAAACTCATAGAGGCGGAGCAGGATTTGAAAGACGGCGAGAGTGAATTGGCCGATGGGGAAAAGGAATATGAGGATGGAAAGAAAGAGGCGGACGAAAAAATTGCCGACGCAAAGCGCAAGTTAAAAGACGCGGAGCAGGAAGTCGCCGATTTGGAGGTGCCGCAGTGGTATGTGACGGACAGGAGCGATTTGCCTGAATATACAGACTATGGAGACAATGCGGATCGAATTCGAAACATCGGAAAGGTATTCCCGGTTTTGTTTTTCCTGGTAGCTGCCTTGATCAGTTTGACTACGATGACCCGAATGGTTGAGGAGCAAAGGGTTCAGATCGGCACCATGAAGGCTTTGGGATATGGAAAGCTGGATATTGCCTCGAAATATCTAAGTTATGCTTTTTTGGCTACAATTGGCGGCTGTGTTTTAGGCGTACTGGTGGGAGAGAAGTTTTTGCCTTATATTATCATCAAGGCATATGGAATCATGTACCATCATATGGCTACGGATTTGCAGATTCACTATGAGCTGACGTTTACCATGATTGCTTCTTTGGCGGCGATGATCTGCACAATGGGAGCCACATTTTCCGCCTGCTATAAGGAATTGGCGGAGACGCCTGCCTCCCTGATGAGACCGCCGGCGCCGAAAGAAGGAAAGAGAGTTCTGTTGGAACGGGTTACATTTTTGTGGAAGCGGCTGAATTTCAGTTGGAAGTCTTCGGTGAGAAATCTGTTCCGATACAAAAAGAGGTTCTTCATGACGGTCTTTGGTATCAGTGGGAGTATGGCCCTGCTTTTGGTAGGATTTGGACTGAGGGATTCCATCACGGATATTGCGAGATTACAGTATGAACAACTGCAGCATTTTGACGCCACGGTGATTATGGATGAGGATGCCAGTGGGAAAGAGCGGCAGGATGTGGACGTGTTCATTGAAGGAAACGGTGAGATTAAGAGGGCTACGAAGGTCTTGTTTAAGCAGGTGACGACCAGGGAGAATCATGCGAACCTCAGCGTGTATTTGTATGTGCCGGAGAACATGGAAGAATTTCAGCAGGATGTGACTTTCCAGGACAGGAAGACGAAGGAGCAGTACACGATGGATGATAACGGGGCGATTGTTTCTGAAAAGACAGCCTCCTTGGTGGGAGTAAAAGAAGGGGATGTGATCGTCTTAGAGGAAGATAACCAGAAATATGAGGTTCCTGTCTCACACATCTGTGAGAACTACCTGAGTCATTATATCTATCTGTCTCCAAAACTTTATCGTGAGACCTTTAAAGAGGAACCGCAGTTTCATGATATCCTGCTTACGTTCCACACGGAAGATGAGTCTGAAGAGGCAAAGATCGGCCAGCAGATTCTGGAATACCCAGGGGCTTTGAGCATTTCCTACAATCGAAATATCCAGGAGCAGTTGAATAATATGCTCAGTGCTCTAGATATGGTTATGATTGTCCTGATTGTCTCGGCGGGCCTTTTGGCCTTTGTGGTGCTGTATAATTTGAATAATATCAATATCACAGAGAGGCAGAGGGAATTGGCGACGATCAAAGTGCTGGGATTTTATGACGGAGAAGTCTCTGCTTATGTTTTTCGCGAGAACATCCTGCTCACAGTGATCGGTGTGGCAGTAGGAGGTATTTTGGGGATTTTCCTGCATCGGTTCGTAATCACTACGGTGGAGGTGGATGCCTGTATGTTCGGCCGAAATATCTCTGCGCTTAGTTTTATTTTCAGTGGTCTGATTACCTGTGGCTTTTCAGCTTTTGTCAATGGAGTCATGCACTTTAAGCTGAAGAAGATCGATATGGTGGAATCTCTGAAAAGTGTGGAGTGACGGCGGCAAGTTTCGGTCTTGACAAATCTAAAAAATGCACTTATGATAGAAAAATAAAAGGTGTTGAGAAAGAGGAGTACGTTTGTGGCGCTGGCAGAGAGAAATGTTCGTGGGCTGAGAGACATTTTCAGAGAGTGCAGATGGAAGGTAGCTTTTGAACCGGGGGGCTGAAGGTCGAAGATTGGTAGGTCCTCACGTGTTGTTCGCGTTACAGGACAATAGAGATATGCGCTGTGCGCATAACGAAGGTGGTACCGTGATTATTCGCCCTTCACACGAGAGTGTGGAGGGTGTTTTTATTTCATAGGAGCATATGATAAGGAGGAAGTTATGAGCAAAGAGTTGGCAAAGACCTATGATCCAAAGGGAATAGAGGAAAAGCTCTATCAAAAATGGATGGACCGTGGCTATTTTCATGCGAAAGTAAATCCAGATAAGAAACCATTTACCATAGTGATGCCGCCGCCAAATATTACCGGGCAGCTGCATATGGGCCATGCTTTGGATAATACCTTGCAGGATATCATGATTCGTTTTAAGAGAATGCAAGGTTATGAGACTTTGTGGCAGCCAGGCACAGACCATGCGGCCATCGCCACAGAAGTAAAGGTCATCGAGAAATTGAAGGAGCAGGGGATAGACAAAAACGAGATTGGCCGCGAGGAATTTTTAAAACATGCTTGGGCTTGGAAAGAAGAATATGGTGGAAGAATCAACAATCAGCTAAAGAAGATGGGGGTATCCGCGGACTGGGACAGAGAACGCTTTACGATGGATGAGGGATGTTCCAAAGCAGTTCAGGAGGTCTTTATCCGCATGTACAACAAGGGATATATCTATAAAGGTTCCCGTATTATCAACTGGTGTCCGGTGTGCAAGACTTCCATCTCAGATGCAGAGGTAGAGCATGAGGACCAGAATGGTTTTTTCTGGCATATTAAATATCCGATTGTGGGAGAAGAAGGCCGTTATGTAGAGATCGCGACGACCCGTCCGGAGACTCTTCTGGGAGATACCGCGGTGGCTGTAAATCCAGAGGACGAGAGATATCAGGATTTGATCGGAAAGATGCTGGAGCTGCCGCTGACAGGGCGTCAGATTCCGGTGATCGCGGATTCTTATGTGGACAAGGAGTTTGGAACAGGATGCGTAAAAATTACACCGGCCCATGACCCCAATGACTTTGAGGTGGGCAGACGCCATAATCTAGAAGAAATCAATGTGATGAATGACGATGCCACCATCAATGAGCTGGGCGGAAAGTATGCAGGAATGGAGCGCTATGAGGCCAGAAAAGCGATTGTGGCCGATCTGGAGGCCGAGGGGCTTTTGGTGAAGGTGGTTCCTCATTCTCACAATGTGGGAACCCATGATCGCTGCGGAACTACGGTGGAACCAATGATTAAGCCTCAGTGGTTTGTGAAAATGGATGAGATGGCCAAAGCAGCCATTGAGGTACTGAATAAAGACTTAAAATTTGTACCTTCCCGTTTTGACAAGATCTACCTGCACTGGTTAGAGAATATCCGTGACTGGTGTATTTCACGTCAGCTCTGGTGGGGACACAGGATTCCGGCTTACTACTGTGATGAGTGTGGACAGGTGGAAGTGGCTCATGAGATGCCGAAAAAGTGCAGCAAGTGCGGATGTACGCATTTTACCCAGGATGAGGATACCCTGGATACCTGGTTTTCCTCCGCGTTGTGGCCGTTTTCTACCTTAGGCTGGCCAGAGAAAACTCCTGAGCTGGAGTATTTCTATCCGACGGATGTCCTGGTAACAGGCTATGATATTATTTTCTTCTGGGTAATCCGTATGGTCTTTTCCGCGTTGGAGCAGACAGGAAAGACGCCATTTCACCACGTGCTGATTCATGGACTGGTGAGAGATTCCCAGGGGCGCAAAATGAGCAAGTCTCTGGGAAATGGCATTGATCCGCTGGAAGTCATAGACAAGTATGGAGCGGATGCGCTGAGACTGACCCTGGTGACGGGCAACGCGCCGGGAAATGATATGCGTTTCTACTGGGAAAAGGTGGAAGCCAGCAGGAATTTTGCCAATAAGGTTTGGAATGCCTCCCGGTTTATCCTGATGAATCTGGAAGGAAAGACGGTGACAGAGCCTGATCTGGCTCAGCTGAATCCTGAAGACAGATGGATTTTATCAAAGTTAAATACGGTGGCCCAGGAAGTCACGGAGAACATGGAAAAATATGAGCTGGGAATCGCGGTTCAGAAGATCTATGATTTTCTCTGGGATGTATTTTGCGACTGGTATATTGAGATGGCAAAGGTACGCATCTGGAAAGCCGAGGAAGCGCCGAAGGAAGCGAACGATGCACTTTGGACTCTGCGCACAGTGCTGACAGAAGGGCTGAAGCTGCTGCATCCATTCATGCCGTTTATCACAGAGGAAATTTATTGTGCCCTGCTGCCGCAGGAGGAATCCGTTATGATTTCCCAGTGGCCTGAATATCAACAGGCATGGAATTTCCCGAAAGATGAGTTGGCAGTTGCTTCTGTTCAGGAGGCTGTCAGAGGAATTCGAAATACCAGAAGTCAGATGAATGTTCCACAAAACCGCAGAACGAATGTATTCATCGTGGGAACGGACGCGGCTGCTTGCGCTAGATTTGAGACTTTGAAAACGGCGTATATGAATCTGGCTTTGGCGAAAGAAATTCATGTGCAGTCAGACAAGGCCGGAATAGGGGAAGACGCAGTGTCTGTGGTGATATCCGACGCAGTGGTGTATCTGCCGATGGAAGATCTGGTAGACAAAGAGAAAGAATTGGAGAGACTGAAGAAAGAAGAACTCCGCCTGACAAAAGAGATTGCGCGCGGAGAGGGAATGCTCAGCAATCAGAGCTTTGTAGCCAAAGCTCCGGCTGCTAAGGTTGAGCAGGAAAAAGAAAAATTGCAGAAATATAAAGAGATGATGGAAAAGGTTAGAGTGCAGCTGGAACAATTGCAGAAATAGCATAAGGGAGAGTTTGTATGAGACCGTGGGTTGAGAAACTAAACAAAGTATCACTGCTGGTGCAGGCGCTGGTCGTCTGCATCGGCTATTACCTGATTGAGACAATATCCAGGCATTCTTTTCGAGAAGCCTGGGAGTACATGACGACCCGGCCATTGGTGTTTTTATATAATGCAGGGTTGATTTTTACTACAACTTTAATTGTGTATCTGGTGCGCAGGAGGGTGTTTGTCAGAACCCTCCTGGCAATTTTTTGGATGACTCTGGGGATTATCAATGGAGTACTCCTGGCACAGAGAGTCACGCCTTTTACTGGACCGGATCTTCACCTGATTACGGACGCTTTTAAGATTGCCAAAAAGTATCTTCCAATTCCTGGACTGATCTTAGCAGGCATCGCTTTTGTGCTTGTGATTCTGGGACTGGTCTGGCTTTTCTGGAAAGGGCCTAAGTTTCAGGGGCCGCTGAAATATAAGTATAACATACCTCTGGTTTTGGCAGGGGTTCTGCTGTTCATGGGCTCGACGAAGCTGGCACTGGAAAAGCGGGTGCTGTCTAATTATTTTGGGAATATTGCTTTTGCCTATGAGGATTATGGATATCCTTATTGTCTGGCTACGACGATTTTCAACACGGGTATTAGCTGTCCGCAGGACTACTCACAAGAAGAGATAGACAGGATAAAAAGTACAGAGTCAGAGCTAGGAGAGACACAGGAGGATTCTAGGCCCAATATTATTTTTCTGCAATTGGAGTCATTTTTTGACCCTACAGAGGTGAATTTCCTAGAGTTCTCTGAGGACCCGATACCGACATTCCGAAAACTGATGAAGGAGTATTCTTCCGGGTATTTTCGGGTCCCTTCCGTAGGAGCAGGAACGGCGAATACAGAGTTTGAGACAATCACAGGTATGAGTTTGAGGTATTTCGGACCGGGAGAGTATCCGTACAAGTCGATCTTAAAGGAGACTACCTGTGAGAGTGCGCCTTATGTACTAAAAGAGCTGGGCTATACGACCCATGCAATTCATAATAATGAGGCGAATTTTTATGGGCGCAGAACTGTGTTTCCAAATTTGGGATTTGACACGTTTACATCTGAGGAATACATGCCCCGGGAGGATGAGAAGAATCCTCTGGGCTGGGTGGAGGACCAGGTATTGACGGACCATATTCTAGATTGTTTAGAGTCCTCGGAAGGACCAGACTATGTGTACACAATTTCTGTGCAAGGCCATGGCGCTTATCCTGACGAGCCTTTGTTGGAGGACCCTGAGATCGAGGTGACTGGGGCAAAGACAGATGCAGAAAATAACAAGTGGGAATATTACGCTAACGAAATTCACGAGATGGACAAGTTCGTCGCTCAGCTTGTCAAGGCGCTGGAAGATTACGACGAAGATGTGGTTCTCGTAATGTACGGAGATCATCTACCGACTATGGGGTTGGAAGTGGAAGACTTAAAGAACCGCTATCTGTTCCAGACAGAGTATGTGATGTGGGACAATATGGGCTTGAAGAAAAAGGATGAGAATGTGGCGTCTTATCAGATGGCGGCGGTGACCATGGACAGGTTGGGAATCCATGAGGGAAATATTTTCCGGTACCACCAGGCAAGGCGTAATACGAGAAATTACCAGGTGGATTTGGAGACTTTGCAGTATGACATTCTCTATGGAGAAGAGTATGTGTACGGAGGAAAGAGTCCGTATGAGAGGACTTCCATGAGAATGGGAATTCATGACACGGAGTTTAGGGAGGTCAGAAAGGATGTCAGCGTGGAGGGAAGCTATTATATCATTGGAAATTATTTTACGCCTTCCAGTGAAGTCCAGATCAACGGAGACTGGGTGGATACCAACTATCTGGACACCAACACCTTGTTGATTACGGGCCAAAACTTGACAGATTATGACCGGATTTCCGTGGTGCAAAGGAGCAACAGTTCGACGAGAAGAGCTCTGACTAAGACGAATAACCGACTGTACTATGCAGTAAAAAGTGAAAATAAAGGAATTCTGAGTTTTGATAGTGAGGAGTAAGGCTGTGCGCTTTGCGGTTGCTGTCGTATAAAATATTACGATTAGGTCTGGACATCTATCACCACTATATTATAATGTAAAGGAGGCCGCTTTTCCTTTTTGACTTTTGGTCAACCGTTTGGCCATACCGTGTACGGGAAGCATAAAATATACTTGTATGTTTTTGCGAACGGACATCTGTATGAGCTGAGCACCTTTCCATGAGTAAAACGGTGGCATCAGCCACGATAAGTACGCAGTGCGGTTTTACGAATGGCGCTGGCTGAACGGTTGCGCTTTTGGAAGAAGGAAAGCAGGCTATTACATTAGATAAAGTGGTGATATTTTTGAATTATAATGAAGCAGTTGCTTATATTGATGAAACTCCGAAATTTACAACGAAAAACAGTCTGGAGCATACCAGAGAATGTCTGAGAAGACTGGGAAACCCCCAGGAAGCATTTCGGGTCATTCACGTAGCCGGGACGAATGGAAAGGGCAGTACCTGCGCATTCTTGACATCCATGCTCAGGGAAGCGGGGTATTCTTGTGGACTGTTTACCTCTCCACATCTGATAGAGATCAACGAGCGCTTTCAGATCAATGAGGTTCCTGTGGACAATGAGATCTTTCTGGCCGCCTTCCACAGAGTGAAAGAGATGGCGGATGAGCTAGTGGCTCAGGGCAGTCACCATCCCACGTATTTTGAGATGCTGTTTTTGATGGGAATGCTGATTTTTAAGGAAGCGGGCGTGGATTACGTGACTTTAGAGACGGGATTAGGAGGCAGGCTCGATGCGACGACATCCATTGAAAATCCTATGGCTTGTGTGATCACGTCGATCAGTATGGACCACATGGAGTACCTGGGAAACAGTCTGGAAGAAATAGCATCAGAGAAGGCTGGAATCATTGTTCCTGGAGTGCCGGTGATCTTCGATGGAAACCATGGCGCGGCGGCAGAGGTTGTGAGAAAGAAGGCACAGGAACTAGGAAGTCCCTTCTACGAGGTCTGTGAAGCGGACTGTGAGATTTTGAGAAATACCCGGGATGGAATTGATTTTTCCATGAAAAACGGGTATTATGAGAAGAACATTTTTTCCATTCCGTTTGTGGCACGATATCAGGTGATGAACGCGGCACTAGCTCTCAAAACGATGGAAGTCATGAGAGAGCAGTTTTCTTTCACGACTCGGCAGCTCCAAATGGGAATGGCCCAAACTCGTTGGCAGGGACGGATGGAGACCGTGTTGCCAGGAGTGATTGTGGATGGAGCTCACAATGAAGATGGAGTATTTCGTTTCGTGGAGACTGCGAGATATTTCCAGGAGGAATCCAAGATTACTCTGCTGTTCTCAGCAGTGTCAGACAAGGATTACAAGGATATGATTCGGACAATCTGCCAGGGCATTCATCTGGACCAGGTGGTGACGACGCAGATTGACGGTTACAGGGTAGTGCCGGCGCAGGAGTTGGCACAGCTGTTTCGGGACTGTGGGTGCTCGGATGTGATTGCGGAGCCAGAAATTCCAAAAGCCTTTGTGCAGGCCAGAAAGAAGCAGGGAGATGGACTTCTTTTTTGTGTGGGTTCGCTGTACCTGGTAGGTGAGATCAAAGATGAGATCAGGAGGCAGACCGATGATTAATTATGAAGAGGAACTGAAGAAATTTAAGCCAGTTCAGGATGTGACTGACGCAGAAGGCGCCATCTACAACCGTGAATTGACAGATGTGATGGATTTGATGAAAGAGATACTAAAGGAGACAAATCCAGGGACTCGCAGGAAATAAGGAGAACTGCATGAACTGTATAAATTGTGGAGCACTTCTGACAGATCTGGATTACTGCGGGCATTGTGGATGCAACGTGCTGGTTCAGAAGAAGGCCTATTATCTGTCCAATGTCTATTACAACCAGGGGTTGGAGAAAGCAAGTATTCGTGACCTGTCCGGGGCAATTAGCTGTCTGCAAAGAAGTCTGACTTTCAATAAACATAATATACAGGCGAGAAATTTGCTGGGGCTGGTGTTTTTTGAGACCGGAGAGGTGGTCTCTGCGCTGAGTGAGTGGGTAATCAGCAAAAACCTCAGGCCGATCAAAAATCAGGCAGCTGAGTATATTGAGAAGGTACAGGCGAATCCTAATAAACTGGAATCAATCAATGAGTCTATTCGCAAGTACAATCAGGCTTTGGAGATGTGCCGGGAAGGGCATGAAGATGTGGCCGCAATTCAATTGAAGAAGATTTTAGCTCAGAATCCAAAGTTGATAAAGGGCTATCACTTGTTAGGTCTGATTCAGATCAAACATGGAGCATATAACAAGGCCAGAAGAACTCTGAAAAAAGCAGCCAGAATTGATAAGACGAATACGACGACTCTGCGTTTTCTGCGGGAGGTGGACGAGCAGACTGGCGTTACCACCAAATTAGAAGAAAAACGCAAAGGGAGGAAAAAAGAGATACCTGACGAGAGAGAGAACAGAAGTGTGGTGTATCAGTCAGGAAACGATATTGTGATTCAGCCCCCGGCTTATCGAGAAAATACGATGATGAGTACGTTGATTAACATGGGGGTGGGATTTGCCATTGGCGCGGCAGCCCTCTGGTTTTTAGTGGTCCCGTCAATACGGCAGGGAATTTATCGAGAAGCCAATGAACAGATTGTGGACTACAGCGAATCTATGGCGAGCCAGAGCGCAGAGCTTAGTCGGGCGCAGAGTGAATTGGAATATTCAGACTCAGAAAAGAAAGAAGTTCAGACTCAGATCACCCAGGCACAAAAAGAGAGCGAGAGTTATGAGGCGCTCCTTGCGGCTTACAAGGCTTATCAGGAAAAGGATATGGACGAGGCGGCAGCACAGCTGCAGAAAGTCTATGTGTCCTCTCTGTCGGAGAGTGCCAGCGGAATTTATTCCATAATCAGTAATGAGACTGGAGCTACTGGTATTGTGGATGACGAAGCTGCCTCGGATGAGGGACAAAGTGATGGGGACAGCTCGGATGAAGACAGCCAGGATACTTCCGGTTATGATGACTATGGAGATTATGATGCGGATTATCAGGACGATGGGAGTGACTGGTATACAGGTGAGGAATAGTACAGGAGTGGGAGAGACGAAGGAGAAACCTCCAAATAGGGGTTGCTGTCAGATGACAGCAGCCTTTTTTTGTAGGGAAGTTGAAGCGGGTTTGCTCACTTTGTTCTGTTATAGGGAAAATTTTGAAAAATTGGGAATGAAATTGTAAAAAAAGGGGAGAATAAAATGGACCAGATGTTTCAGATAGGGGACTCTATCCTGACAGTCAGTCTGCCAGTAGAATTGGATCATCCCAATTCTCAGGCGATCAGCCAACAAATTGATGAGATTTTACAGGAGCAGTATATCAGGGGGATTGTCTTTGATTTTGGGAATACGACCTTCATGGACAGCTCGGGAATTGGTATGATTATGGGAAGATATAAAGCTTTGGGGATGAGACAGGATTCGATACGGGCAATCCGGGTAAATCGCCGGATTTATAAAATCTTAAATTTATCAGGAATTTATAAGGTGATGAAGATCTGTCGTCAGGTTGAGGAGTGAATATGAGGGAGGAAGGTATCATGGAACGGACGAATGAAATGCAGATTGAGTTTGATGCAAGGTCCTGCAATGAGGGGTTTGTGAGAGTGTCAGTGGCAGCTTTTTGTACGCAGTTAAACCCCACGTTAGAAGAAGTAGCAGACATCAAGACCGCAGTGTCGGAGGCGATCACAAACGCGATGATTCACGGATACGAGGGTGAAATACATAAGATTTTAGTAAAATGCAAAATTGAGGGGAAGGATTTTTACATTGATGTGATCGACCATGGGGTGGGAATATCGGATATCGAGAAGGCTATGGAGCCGATGTTCACTACGAAGCCTGAGTTGGAGAGGTCTGGTATGGGATTTGCTTTCATGGAGGCGTTTATGGATGAGGTGGAAGTGGAATCTACCGTAGGGCAGGGAACCGTCGTTCATTTGAGAAAACGAATCGGGAGGTGAAAATGGAACATACTCTTGCTCTGATAGCACGTGCACACCAGGGAGATAAAGAGGCAAGAGATACCATTTTTGAGGAAAACATCGGCTTGATTTGGAGCATTGTGAAGAGATTTCAAAACCGGGGCGTGGAGCTGGAGGATTTGTTTCAGATCGGTAGCATAGGGCTGTTAAAAGCTGTTGATAAGTTCGATCTGTCCTACGATGTGAAGTTTTCTACCTATGCGGTTCCGATGATATCAGGGGAGATTAAGAGATTTCTGAGGGATGACGGAATGATAAAAGTCAGTCGTTCTCTAAAGGAGGTTTGCTATAAAGCCTATCTGGCCAGGGAAAAGCTGGAAAAAGAGCTGGGGAGAGATCCCCAGATTGCGGAGATGGCCGGGGAGATAGGGATTCCTCAGGAAGAACTGATGATGGCACTTGATTCCAATGTGGAGATCGAGTCACTTCAGAAGACGATCTATCAAGGCGAAGGAAATGATATTCGGCTGATTGATAAATTAGAGGAAAAAAAGAATCGTCAGGAGGAATCTCTAAATCGGATTTTGTTAGAGGAAATATTAGGACAGCTCACTGTGTCGGAGAGACGGCTAATCTATATGAGATATTTCCAAGAGAGGACACAGACAGAGATTGCCAGAGAATTGGGGGTATCTCAGGTTCAGGTCTCAAGGATGGAGAAGAAAATACTAAAGAGATTGAGGGATAAAATGTGAGCCCTGCTAAGGACTGGCGCAGCCTGTTTTGCTCATTGCATTTAGCGAGCAAAGCAGGCTGCGCTCTTCAAGGCTGAGGAGAAGTTGAGAGAGGCTTGTCCACTTTGTGATAGATTCTAATTGTCAAAGACCGTTTTGGCATTCTTTGGCAGTGTGTATATATGTTTTAAAAAATAATAACCGGCTTTTGCCTCTTCCCAAAGATAGAAGAATCCTGAGTGTTTTGCTACTTCGAGGGCAGTATTCTGGAACAAATCGCACATGATAAATATAGAATTCCAGATGTCGTTTAACTCTCCGTTGATATATGTCTTGAGAAATTTATTCCAAATATCCGCAGATAGGTATTCTTTTAGATATTTGGAAGCTTTTCCCGTCGAAACTTGAAAGTTTGTCTCGTAACCGATTTTCCAGTTTAGAAGTTTTACTAATTCTGGATGGCTTCCATCATAGAGTACTCTATGGACATAGGGAATTTCTTCACGCCACAACCCCTTTGCAATATTGTTGAGACACCACCAAAATTCATTGCAGCAGGCATAAAATTCATCTTGGGTGGGTCTTTTAATTAGATAATCTTCGTCGGAAGGCTCAGGGATTGCCGGCAGCAGGCCGTCTTTGTCCAATAATATGATACATAGTTTGTCACTCTTAATATCTACTTCTTCTACCGGTACTACATGGAGATCTAGGCGATTTCCGTCTTTAAATTGTATCAACCAGCCGTAGCGTTTATCAAAGTTTACTTCGATTCCGTTGCAACGGTCTATCTCATCAGGGTATTGCATGTATAATCTTTCACCAAAAATATCAATCCAATATTTGTCTTCATAAAAAGGGCGATTCTGTTTTACTACATATACAATGTCGTAATCTTGGAGTAGATCTTTTTTTACTTTCTTATTGGTTCTTGACCCATTCATATAGACAGCTCTGATTCTGTCATCTCTCTGGGCAGTGCTTATGATCAAATCGAACATTTCTTTTTCTTTGCGCATGGCGCACCATCCTTTCAACGCTTTTTTTCACAAAATGTGTGTCGTAGAGATTCCAATATTTTAGATATACGCGACCTTTTTGTCCGTCAAAATTTTACTTTCAACCATTATACCATGAGATATGTCTGTAGTCATTTTTGTAAAGGGACCCAATTTTAGGAAGTATGAGGTTTGCGCTTGCAAAGATAGAGTGTTGTATAAAAAATGGGAGATTAGGGATAATAAACGTTGATATTTAGGAGAAATATTCTCAGTATGAGATTTGTGGACAGAGGGAAAATACGAAATGTCTGAAAAATCCAGTAGGAGGCAAATTATGAGTGATACGTTATATCTCCAGATCGATCAAAATGTCGAGGTGCATCATCCTCATGTGTATCTTCAGGATGTGGCGCAGCTAAGTTGCAGTAATTCGAAGATTTTGAATCGTTGTAGAGTACTGCCCGTGGCGAATCTGGAGCCGGGAAAGCCTGGACGGTATGTATTTTCTGTGGTGGATTTGATCGAGCTGATTCAGAAAAAAGAAGAGAATCTGGATATCTCAGCTCTGGGTGAGGCATCGTTCCTTGTGACTTATCGGGAGGAAGCTGTCAAGAGTAAGGTGTGGACTTGGGTGAAAGCGGTGATTATCTGTATGGCCACTTTTTTTGGAACGGCATTTGCAATTATGTCTTTTAACAATGATGTGGATTTGACTACTTTGTTCGGACAGATCTATCAACAGGTCACAGGGGCAAAATCAAGCGGATTTACTATTTTGGAGATCACATACTCAATAGGAATTGGAGCAGGCGTTCTTTTTTTCTTTAATCATTTTGGAAGTATGAAGTTGACTCAGGATCCTACTCCTATGCAAGTACAGATGAGGGTTTATGAAGATGACGTAAATACGACGATCATTGAGAAAGTGGAGAGGGGAAAGGAGCAGTAGATGGCGGAACAGATTTTTCTGGGAGTGCTGGGACTATGTGCAGGTTTTACAGTGGCAAGTGGGATGGTAGGGTTGATTATCGGCCTTTCCATTGTGCCGCGCTATGCTGGCATTACACGCACGGCAGATAAGATACTGCTCTATGAAGATTTCACGATGTTAGGAGCCACTCTGGGAAATATGGCAATGGTTTTTCAGTGGCATCTGCCTGGTGGACAAATACTGCTGGCAATTTTTGGCATATTCGCGGGAGTATTTATGGGAAGCTGGATTCTGGCGTTGGCGGAGATGGCGAAAGTCTTTCCAATTCTGGCCAGGAGAGTAAAACTGACAAAAGGGCTACCTTGGATTATTGTGAGTGTGGCCGCCGGCAAGGTGATCGGCGCTCTATATTTCTTTTATAAAGGATGGTGACAGTAAATGCAAGAAAAGGCAATGAAAGAAAAAGAACAGAAGGCAAAAGAGTATGAGCAGTATGTCAAACAGGTAACACCTACACACAGCCTTCCCATGAACATGGCAAAAGCTTTTTTCGTGGGAGGACTGATCTGTGTCATCGGACAGGCAATTTTAAATGTGGCCGGCAGCTACGGCTTGGACCAGGAGACTGCCGGGTCTTGGTGTTCTCTGATTCTCATATTTGTGAGTGTACTACTGACTGGGCTTAATATTTATCCGAAGATTGGAAAGTTTGCGGGGGCTGGAGCACTTGTACCGATTACCGGGTTTGCGAATTCTGTCGCGGCATCTGCGATTGAATATCAAAAAGAAGGGCAGGTTTTCGGAATCGGCTGCAAGATCTTCACGATTGCGGGGCCAGTGATTCTGTATGGAATCTTTAGCTCTTGGTTATTGGGAGTAGTCTATTACATTTTACAGTGGATAGGAGTGATAGGATGAATCAGATGTTAGGAAAACAGAGTATCTGTTTTGAACAGCCAGCGTATGTACTGAGCAGTGCCTCTGTGGTGGGGAAGAAAGAAGGGGAAGGCCCTTTAAAAGACTATTTTGACAAAATTCATGAGGACCCTGCTCTGGGAGAGGAAAATTGGGAGACTGCTGAGAGTGCGATGCAGAAGGAGGCCTTAGAGCTGGCGGTTCAAAAGGCGGGGCTTCAGAACAGTCAGCTACGCCTGATTTTTAGCGGCGATCTTCAGGCTCAGTCCGTGGCGTCTTCTTTTGGACTTCAAGGGTTTGAACGGCCGGTTTATCAGCTATATGGGGCTTGCTCTACGATGGGGGAAGCTTTGGGCTTGGCAGCTATGTCTGTGTCGGGTGGCTATGCCGACTATACGGCGGCTGTGACTTCTAGCCATTTCGGGACTGCTGAGAAGGAGTTTCGATTTCCCCTGGAATATGGGAATCAAAGGCCGTTATCAGCTACCTGGACGGTCACAGGAAGTGGTGCCTGTGTACTTGGAAAAGAAGGAGGAAAAGTGGTTGTCACCGGAATTACTTCAGGAAAGATTGTGGATTATGGGTTCAAAGACTCACTGAACATGGGAGCGTGTATGGCTCCAGCAGCCTGTGATACGATCTATCAGAATCTTCAGGATTTTGGCCGCAAGCCGGGGGATTACGACAGGATCATAACCGGAGATTTAGGACAGGTAGGGCAGAAGATCTTGTTTGATTTGCTAAAGGAAAAGAACGTGGATATCAGTAGTCAGTACATGGACTGTGGGCTGCTGATTTTTGACAACGAAAAACAAGATACACATTCAGGTGGCAGTGGCTGTGGCTGTTCTGCCACGGTATTTTCTTCTTATATCCTGCCCAAGCTAGAAGACGGAACCTGGAAGAGAGTGTTGTTTTTGCCTACAGGAGCCTTGTTGTCGAAGGTTTCTTTTAACGAGGGAAGAACCATACCTGGGGTTGCACAGGCTGTGGTGGTAGAGAGTGCGCAGGAGGAAAAATAATGGATTATATCAATGCATTTTGGGTAGGTGGTTTGATCTGTGCGTTGGTTCAGATTCTGCTGGACCGGACGAAGCTGATGCCGGGGCGGATTATGGTGATTCTGGTGTGCACTGGGGCTGTACTGAGTGCACTGGGAATTTTCCAGCCTTTGTTGGAGTATGCCGGTGCCGGTGTGAGCGTACCGCTGTTGGGGTTTGGTAATATTCTCTGGAAGGGGATGGAGGAAGCGATTGCCGAAGAGGGAATCCTAGGACTTTTTATGGGGGGATTTCAGGCGTGTGCCACAGGGGTGTCGGCGGCTTTGATTTTTTCTTATCTAGCCAGCTTGATTTTTAAGCCTAAGATGAAAGATTAGGGATAGGACTTTTACGAATTAGCGTGACAAGGCTTTTCCTTTTATATCAAAAAGCCAGCCTCCTGTGCATTTGGGAGGCTGACTCGTTAGTGGAACAGACAGGCTGTCACGCTGTTTGTCGGTGACTTATTCTACCGTGACAGACTTGGCCAGATTTCTGGGTTTATCCACATCCAAACCGCGTCCCAGTGAAATATAGTAAGCAAAGAGCTGAAGAGGCACAATCGCCAGGGAATTGGTGAAAAAGTTGTCTGTCTTAGGAATATAGATGACATAGTCGGCATTTTTTTCGATTTCTTTGTGGCCGAAGTTGGTGACGGCCAGCACGAAAGCTCCACGGGTCTTCACCTCCACGATGTTGCTGATCGTCTTTGGATACAGCTGTTCTTGGGTCGCCAAGGCTACTACCAGGGTATTATCCTCTATCAGAGAGATCGTACCATGTTTTAATTCTCCTGCGGCATAGGCTTCTGAGTGGATATAGGAGATTTCTTTTAACTTCAGAGAGCCTTCTAGAGAAATTGCGTAGTCGATGCCGCGGCCGATGAAAAACATGTGGTCAGCGGCTAGATAACGATTTGCGAAACGCTGAATCTTTTCTTTCATTCCCAGCAGATTTTCAATCTGCTCAGGAAGCTGAATCAAATCAGACTGGAGAGAGAGATAGCGATCCTGGGTGATGACTCCACGGACTTTAGCAAATTTTAGGGTTAACAGGTACAAAGCTGCCAGCTGGGCGCTGTAAGCTTTGGTAGTGGCAACGGAGATCTCAGGTCCAGCCCAGGTATACATAACGTTGTCAGCTTCGCGGGCGATGGAGCTGCCTACGACGTTGACGATGCCAAGTACCCGGACACCGTGATTTTTAGCTTCCCGCAGGGCTGCCAAAGAGTCTGCTGTCTCACCAGACTGACTGATAATGATGGCTAAGCTGTCTGGCTCGTAGATAGGGTTCCGATATCGGAACTCACTGGCCAAGTCCACTTCTACAGGGATGCGTGCCAGTCCTTCGAGAACGTATTTGCCAGTGATTCCAGCGTGGTAGGCAGAGCCACAGGCGATAATCAGAATTTTCTTGATTTTACAGATATCTTCATCGCTCATTCCTAATTCTTCGATGTTGATTTCCTTATCTTTTAAACGGGGATTTAACGTGTCACGGACGGCTTTGGGCTGTTCGTAGATTTCTTTCAGCATGAAATGCTCATAGCCGCCTTTTTCTGCTGCGTCGATATCCCACTCAATAGTCACGGGAGTCTTTTCTAGGGGCTCTCCGTCAATGTTGTAGAAACGAATATGTTCTCTAGAGAGGCAGACTAGCTCCTCGTTTTCCATATAATATACATTCCGGGTATACCGCAATATAGCGGGGACGTCAGAGGCGATGAGGTTTCCTTCTTTGCTAGCTCCCACGATCAGCGGGCTGTCTTTGCGGGCGGCATAAATATGATTGGGATGATCCAGAAACATGATTCCGAGAGCATAGGAACCTTCTACGCGCTGCATAACTTTCTGAATGGTCTCAGCCGGATTGCCATTATAGTACTCAGAGAGTAGATGGGCGAGTACCTCGGTATCTGTCTCTGATACAAACTCGTAGCCTTTTTTTTCGAGGACTTTTTTGAGTTTCGCGTAGTTTTCGATGATTCCATTGTGAACTACGATGATGGAATGATCTTTATTAAAATGGGGATGAGCATTGGTGTCGGAGGGACAGCCGTGCGTCGCCCAGCGAGTGTGACCGATACCGGCGGTACCTTCCATCGTCGCGCCACCGTGGGTGAGCTCTTCGAGAACCTTCAGCCGGCCCATTACTTTTTCCATCTTGATTTCTTTTCCATCGAAAACGGCGATTCCGGCGGAGTCATAGCCCCGGTATTCTAGTTTGGCCAGACCGTCTAGCAAAATAGGGGCAGCCTGGTTGTCACCGATGTATCCAACAATTCCACACATAATGATAGTACCTCCATATTAGTCTAAATCAAATCTGCCCTCAGCTGTGCTGATGAGGCTCTGCGCGTACAAGGACATGTTTTCAGTATAAACAAAAATGAGTTCCTGTCAAGTTTTTCTGACTTTTATACTTCAGCGTGACAGGGCCTTTCATGCATTAGCGTGATAAGGGTTTTCCTAATTACACAAAAATGCCAGAATGACCGCAGATCATTCTGGCATAAAAGTGTCAATATTTTTTCTGATACAGGATGCGGATGGAATTCAGCACGCAGATCATGGCAACACCAGTGTCGGCAAACACGGCGGCCCACATAGACGCAAACCCTAACAGTCCAAGAATCATGACGAAGATTTTTACTGCGAGAGCAAAAATTACATTCTGCCAGGCAATTTTTTTTGCTGCTCTTGCAATTCGGATAGATATAGGAATTGCCTCCATATAGGATGTCATATATACTACGTCTGCAGCTTCGATGGCGGCATCTGCGCCGCTTCCCATAGCGGCTCCGACATCTGCCGCTGCTAGCACAGGGGCATCATTAATGCCGTCGCCCACGAACATAACGGATTCATGCTGTTTTCTTAAAGTGCCGAGACGATTCAATTTGTCCTGCGGCAGAAGACGGGCGTAAACCTCGTCGATGGCGAGTTCTTTGGCGACTGCCGTAGCAGTTGCTTTTCCGTCACCTGTTAACATAGCTGTACTGATTCCCATTTTTTTCATGGCGCGGACAGCTGACTTCGCGTCTTTTTTGATGGTATCTGCAATCAGGAAATAGCCGGCTAACTTTCCGTCTACAGCGACGAGAACTTCTGAACCGTAGGAGGCTTCCTGGTAATTCTGAATATCAACATGGAAGCGCTCCATCAGCTTTTGATTTCCGCAGAGAATTTCGTGTCCGTCTATGATGGCCTGGATTCCGTGTCCGGCGATTTCTTCCATGGTCTCAGGTTTTTTCAGGCTAAGACCACGTTCCACGGAGGCGGAGTGAATACTTACCGCAATGGGATGGGTAGAAAACTGTTCGCAGGATGCGCAATAGGCCAACAGTTCTTCTTCTTTAAGATCGCCAGTCAGGGTGATTTTCTGCACGACAAAATTTCCTTCCGTGATGGTTCCTGTTTTGTCCATCACGACAGCTTTAATCTCACTCATGGCTTCCAAAGAAACTCCGCCTTTAAACAGAATTCCCTGTTTGGAGCCCGCGCCGATTCCAGAGAAGAATGCCAGTGGAACACTTAGCACCAGGGCGCATGGACAGCTCATTACCAGGAAGGTCAAAGCAGTGTATACCCAATAGTTCCAATTACCGGTTGCCAAAGATGGAACAATCGCGATTGTGGCCGCGAGAATTACAACGATAGGTGTGTAAACCTTAGCGAACCGGGTGATGAACCGGTCAATTTTAGGCTTGCTGGCCGCCGCATTTTCCACAGAGTCCAAGATTCTGGTTACCATGGATTCGGAAAGTGGTTTTTCCACACGGATTTTCAGCTGGCCGGTGGTATTTACGCAGCCGGAAGTTATGGAGTCCCCTGCGCTGACCTTTACAGGTACTGGTTCTCCGGTTATTGCGGAGGTGTCGACGCGGCTCTCACCTTCTAACACGATACCATCAAGAGGAATGCGGTCACCGGCACGAACCAGAAGTACGTCTCCGACCTGAGCTTGCTCTGACGGGAGTACAGTCACCTCTCCTTGTGGGGAGAGAAGGTTGATGGTTTCCGGCCTTAGATCTACAGCGTCCATGATCTGGCTTCGACTCTTTTCAACAGCCTTGTGTTCAAAGAATTCTCCGATGCGGTAGAAAAGCATAACTCCCACCGCTTCGTCAAAGGAACGAATGCAGAACGCGCCTAAGGTCGCGATGCTCATCAGGAAATTTTCATCGAAGATATGTCCTTTGGTTAAGTTTTTAGCTGCTGTCAGCACAATAGATCTTCCCAAAATGATGTAGGCTACAATACAGATGGGAAGTATGACGGCGTCACCGAATCCCAAATGGGCCAATATCTCTGACAGAACAAAGAGTGCTGCGCCGCTTCCGAGTTCTAAAAGATCTTTTCTGTCGGAAGTTTTGTCATGCTCTGCATGGCTGGCGGAGGAATTGAGAGACTCACGTTTGTGGATTTTGACTTCTGATTCGATGGCAGTACAAATCTGCCGAATCTGAGGCAGATATTTGTCTGGATCTTTTGCCGTCAGTCTCAGTTGTTTTGTGGCAAAGGTAATTGTGGCAGCTTCGATTCCAGGGAGAGCCTGTATCTGGGCTTCCATTTTAGAAGCGCAGTGGGCACAGCCTAAGTTTTCTAAGATATAGACATTTCTGAGCATCCCCGGAGCGACCGGTGTATTGTCTTCCACAACTGCGGCTGCTACATGTTCACGATGGTGGTCGTGACCACAACTACAGTGTTCCCCGTGTTTGTGATGGTGCTCATGGTGGTCGTGACCACAGTCGCAGTGTTCCCCGTGTTCGTGATGGTGGTCGTGACCACAGCCGCAGTGCTCCCCGTGTTCGTGATGGTGCTCATGGTGGTCGTGACTACAGTCGCAGTGCTCCCCGTGTTCGTGATGGTGCTCGTGGTGGTTGTGGCCGCAGCCGCAGTGCTCATCATGCTCGTGACTATGATGATAAGGCTCACCAGTTGATTCTGTGGATATATGTTCCAGAGAATTTAACTTTTTCATAGGGTAATCCTCCTCTAAACAATTTTATATTATATATGAATGATTGTTCATATGTTAATATAATCATATTTTGTGTTGTTTGTCAATAGATTTTGGAAAGATGTAGAAGTTTATCGTGACAGTTCAGCCAGCGCCATTTGTAAAACCGTACTGCGTGCTTGTCGTGGCTGACGCCACTGTTTTACTCATTGAAGGGCGCTCAGCTCATACAGATGCCAGCTCGCAAAAACATACAAGTATGTTTTATGCTTCCTGTACACTGTATAGCTGAACAGTTACACTGGAATTCTTAAGAATCTATGAAAAACTGTACATTTTATATTGTGGTATAGTATAATGTACAAAGAGTAAAATAATAGGAAAAAGGCAAACTGACTTTGAAGTTCGCTTTTGCGTCAGGAAGATTGAATTTCTGTTTGTCTGGAAAATACTGTTTGTGTTGAGTATGAATTTTTAGGAGGATTATCATGCTAAATGAGTTTACCCGCATGGAGATGTTGGTAGGAGAGGATGGAATAAGATGCTTAAGTTCGGCGAAAATTGCTGTATTTGGGCTGGGCGGTGTGGGCTCTTATGTGGCTGAGGCCTTGGCTCGCTGTGGGGTGGGTAGTCTGACTTTAGTGGACCATGATACAGTGTCTGTCACGAATATCAATCGTCAGCTCTATGCGTTGCATTCTACGATAGGGAGAGCAAAAGTGCAGGTGGCGAAGGAGCGTATTCGAGATATCAATGAAGATATCCTTGTGCATATTTATGAAACCTTTTATAATGAGGATACAGCAAGCCTGTTTGATTTTCAGATGTATGATTACGTGGTGGACGCGATTGACACAGTTTCTTCTAAACTTCTGCTGATTGAGACAGCGAAAAAGTATGGAGTACCTATTATCTCCTGTATGGGTACAGGAAATAAAATGGATCCGTTTCGTTTTGAGATCGCGGATATTTCTAAGACCAGTGTGTGCCCTTTGGCGAAAGCTGTTCGGACGGAACTTCGCAAGCGGGGAATTAAGAAGGTAAAAGTGCTATATTCAAAAGAAAAACCTTTGAAGTGTTTGGAAAATACACAGGAGATCAAAGGTACAGGCAGGCGTCCTGTTCCGGGAAGCATTTCTTTTGTGCCAAGTGTCGCAGGGCTTCAGATTGCGGGAGAAGTGGTGAGAGATCTTCTACGGGTACAGAAAAAATAATGAAGATAGAATTGAGAGGAAGTATTTTGAAAGAAGAAATAAAGAATGAATTTTGTAGAATATTGGGAAGCGATCATGTATTAGTCGAAGAACCAATGAGCGCTCATACTACTTTTCGAATTGGAGGACCGGCTGAGTATTATGTTTGTCCTCATTCTGTGGATGAATTGCAGAGGACATTGGATGTCTGCCGCAGATATCAGCTTCCTTACTTTATCCTGGGCAATGGAAGCAACTTATTGGTGAGCGATCAAGGCTACCGAGGTGTGATTATTCAGCTTTTTCGGAATATGAGTCAGATTGATGTACAGGATGAGCGGATAAGGGCGCAGGCAGGTGCGTTGCTTTCTTTGGTGGCAAAGCAGGCATTGGCTCACAGTCTGACAGGATTTGAGTTCGCAGGCGGGATACCAGGAACGCTGGGCGGAGCTGTCGTGATGAATGCTGGTGCTTATGGAGGAGAGTTGAAGGATGTTTTAGAGGAAGTGACGGTTTTAAATCAGGAAGGTGAAATTTTGAAGATACCTTTTGAGAAACTTGAGATGGGGTATCGGACTAGCATAGTGAAAAAGAAAAATTACATTGTGCTTGAAGCAGTTTTAAAACTGAGATATGGGGATGAGGACAAAATTCGCCAGACTATGAGGGAGCTAACGGAAAAAAGAACCAGCAAGCAACCATTAGAATTGCCAAGTGCAGGAAGTACTTTTAAACGGCCAGAGGGATACTTTGCGGGAAAGTTGATTATGGATTCTGGTCTGAGAGGATACCGTGTAGGAGGAGCTCAGGTATCAGAAAAACACTGCGGTTTTGTGGTAAATATTGACAATGCCACAGCTGAGGATGTGCGAAGGTTAATGAGAGATGTGACGGACAAAGTCTATGAGAAATTTCAGGTGACTCTGGAACCGGAGGTTAAATTCCTGGGGAATTTCTCAACAGGAGAGTGACCCATGCGATTTGTGATTGTGACAGGTATTTCGGGAGCGGGAAAGAGTACCGCCTTAAAATTTTTGGAAGATGCCCAGTATTTTTGCGTGGACAATCTTCCAATTCTTCTGCTAGAGAAGTTTGCGTCTATGACATTAAGTATGAATTCAGAAGAGATCCGAAACGTAGCTTTGGGAGTGGATGTGAGAAGTGGCCAGCAGCTTGGCGATTTGGAAGAGATTTTAAAAAAGATGAGAAAGCAGGGCTACCAATATGAAATTTTGTTTCTGGATGCTTCCGATGAGGTACTGATAAAAAGATACAAGGAGAGTCGAAGAAATCATCCTCTGGCTCCTGATGGAAGGGTGGATGAGGGGATTCGCCTAGAACGCAGGAGACTGGAGTTTCTGAGAAATCAAGCGGATTATATCATCAATACATCTCGTATGCTGACACGGGAATTGCGAAAGGAGATTGTACGAATTTTTGTGGACAATCAGGATTTTCGAAGTTTAGTTGTGTCGGTGGTATCTTTTGGATTCAAATATGGAATTCCCAGTGATGCCGATCTTGTGTTTGATGTGCGTTTTTTGCCTAATCCATATTATATTGATGAGCTTCGTCATCTGACAGGAGAAGATCAAGCTGTTTTTGATTATGTCATGGGGGCCAGTGCTGCAACAGAATTTGCAGATAAGCTGGAAGATATGGTGAAGTTTTTGATTCCGCATTACATGAATGAAGGAAAGAACAGCCTGGTGATAGGAATTGGATGTACTGGCGGAAAGCACCGATCCGTGACTTTAGCCAGAGAACTTTTTCATCGTCTTGCCAGTGACGCTGACTATGGGCTTAGAATTGAGCATCGTGATTTGCAGAAGGATACATTGAGAAAGAAAAATCAGGAGTAGGTGGAGATATTGTCTTTTTCCAGAAATGTAAAAGAGGAACTTGCCAGACATCACAGTACAGCGAGACACTGTCAGATTGCGGAACTTGCGGCAATTCTCAGTATGAGCGGAAAGATTTGCTATAATGGGCAGGGACAAAGACAGCTCATTTTCCAGACGGAAAATGAAGTAGTTGTGAGAAAATGCTTTACATTATTGAGAAAAACATTTAATATAGAGACAGAAATTCGAATTCGGCAGCACACGGGGTTAAACAAGGGAAGTGTGTATACCATTGACTTGAAAAGTGTTAGTCTTACTAGAAGAGTGCTGGAAGGTATCAAGGCGGTGGAGGCGGATAAGAAGGTTTCTGATCAGTTGATTGAAGTTGATCCGATAGTGTACCAGAAGAACTGTTGTAAGAGAGCTTTCGTAAGGGGAAGTTTTTTGGCGGCTGGCTCTATCAGTGATCCCGAAAAATTTTATCATTTTGAAATTGTCTGTTCGACGCAGGGAAAGGCGATTCAGATACAGCAGGTGATTGCCAGCTTTGATGTGGATGCAAGGATTGTGATGCGTAAGAAGTCATATGTGGTGTATATAAAGGAAGGGGCGCAGATTGTCGAGATCCTTGGCATCATGGAGGCGGGCAAGGCTTTGATGGATCTGGAAAATATACGGATTTTGAAGGAGATGAGAAATTCTGTAAACCGTAAAGTCAACTGTGAGACAGCCAATATTCATAAGACAGTAAATGCGGCGGTGAAACAGATTGACGATATTCGACTGATTGAGGAGAAAAGGGGCTTGGGGAGTCTGAATCCGGGGCTGGAGCAGATTGCCAGACTTAGGTTGGAGTTTCCAGAGGCTACCTTGAAGGAATTGGGTGAAATGCTTTCCCCCACAGTTGGGAAGTCTGGAGTGAATCATCGTTTGCGTAAGCTAAGCGTTCTTGCAGAAGAACTCAGGGGGAACAAGGAGGAAGTATTATGATTGAAAAACCAGTGAAGATTAACTTATCCACGGGATTGGAGGCGAGACCGGTTGCACAATTAGTCCAGGTGGCAAGTCAGTACAACAGTGAAATTCATGTGAAGGTTGGAGAAAAGAAGGTCAATGCAAAGAGTATTATGGGGATGATGACTTTGGGGCTGGATGCCGGGGAAGAAGTAACTCTGCTGGTAAATGGCGAAGATGAGGAGGACGCCATTCACAGCATAGAGAAGTATCTAAGTAATCAGTAAGTGGTTTTTACATAACAGACGAAAAAAGGTTTTACAGAGCTGAGTGCGGTTCTGTAAAACCTTTTTTTATGTAATAGGAAAGACCTTGTCACGCTAATGCGCGAAAGTCCTTTCCTATTACATAAACGCTCCGCTAAGGATGCGCACGCCGCAATAAGGTAGTACACCGCTAGGCGGTGTTGCGGCGGCGCGCAAAGTGGGACTGCGCCCCCTCAAAGATTGAGGGGATGGGGGAGTTGAAGTGGGCTTGCCCACTTTGTTATGTTGCAAGAAAGACCTTATTACGCCGCACCGAGAATTGGAAAAAATATCAAAAAGAAGTTGACAAAATTTTGGAAGGGGTAGTATACTGCAATTAGTTAGTGATAACTAACTAATTAATTTCGCTTAATGGGAGATTTATGCGCTATGGTGAATGGCAGGGGGTGCTGGTAAGTGATGAAAAAAGATAGGAAAAAAGTGATAGGTTTAACTATTGTTCTTGCAGCCGTGGCAATTGGTGTTTACTTTTATACAAGGCCGAAAGAAGTGACAAACTACGATACTCGATTTGAGTCTGAGCAGGAAAAACCACAGAGTGAAGCTTCTCAGGGAGGTACAGAAGAAGGGATTCAGATTCCAGGGTATAAGTCTATTGTGATTCCGGCAGGAAAAAAAGAGGCGTCCGTGGAACTGACGAATCCTGAGGAGAACAAAGTGTATTTCAAGATTTCTTTCTATCTGCCAGAAACGGATGAGACGATTTACACCTCAAAACTGATTAAACCGGGTCAGCATTTGTACGATATTACATTAAAAAAAGAAATGGAAGCAGGGGAATATCCCCTGGTAGTCAAGTATGCCACGTGCAGTGCAGATGAGAAGAGAACTCCAAGGAACAGTGCGGAGGTCAACTGTACTTTAGTTGTGAAATGACGATGTTGTTGCGCTTAAGCGCTAAACATAAATAAAAGTAAAGGAGAGAGAATATGAAGCTAACAAAAATCTTATCAGGGGTTCTCACGGCTGCGATGGTGGGAACCATGCTGTGCAGTACAGCTTTTGCTGCGGAGCCGGCAAACGGAGAATACACAGGAGAGATTCATTTTCTCAATGGAAATGGTACGGGAGCCGCGAGCATGTGTGATTCCATCTTTGCACATGAAGCGGATGTGACAGTGAATGACGACAGTGTAAATCTTACTTTCTATGTGGCATATCCGATTCCGTCATTCTCAAATCAGGGAACTGACGGAACGATCAAGGATGTGGTTTTTACCGTAGATGAAGAGCAGTATACAGCGGAGTCTGACATTACCACAAAGCCTGTGAAGACATTCGACACTGCAGGTCCTATCTTTGGAATTAATGAGGGAGATGAGCTGACCACACAGGTTTTGAGTATCAATCTTCCAAAGACGGTACTGGATCAGCTGGAGGCAGGTGAAGTTGCAGCCAGCGCTTATGTAAATGTTGTCATGAATACGACTCAGAATTTCTATGTACAGGTGACTGACCTGCAGGCGGCAGGAGCAGAGGAAGACAGTCAGGACATGGAGATCACGGCAAATGTGGAAGAGGCAGTTTCAGAGCCGACATACAATGTTACAATTCCTAGTTCCGTAACTCTGGGAACTCTGAGCGCTGAGGCAGATAACAAGATTCAGTACAGTGTGGAAACAGAGACTAAGAACCTAAATGGTGGGAGTGTCATGATTGAAGTGCCAGAAACGGGAGTTCTGACAAGTGGAAAGAACCAGCTGGCATTCGCTAATAGTTTTAAAAAGCAGACTATCAGCGACGATGGTTCCAGAACAATGCAGGGAACAATTTTAGTAAAGGCTACTGACGTGGCGGCAGCGGCAGCTGGAAACTATACCGGAACAACGACTTTCTCTGTTACGTACACAGCTCAGTAGGAAGATGAACAGACAGTGAAAACGACGGAAATCCTCAGGCATATTGTCCGTGAGGATTTCTGATTTTCTATAATGGAGGAGAAGATGAGAGAAATAAAGGCTGTAAAAAGGATAGGGCCTCTGCTTTTGGCGGCAGTTTTATCTGTGGGGCTGTTTGGTCAGCCTTTGGCAGTAAAAGCTACAGTGGCAGAAAAATCCTCCGGATCATACACTAAAAATGGTACGTTTCATATTGACCAGTTTGGCGAGTATGACATCAATACGGCGGTGACAGTGACTGATGGTAAGATTTCCGACGTTGATGTGTCGGGAGAGAATTTCGGGGGAACTTACGCAGAGGTAAATAAGGGAAAACTGGCGACGGCAGTAGAAGGAATTATGGACAAATTTGTGGGACTTTTGGATACGGATGCGGACGGAATTCGGAATGTGGACGTAGTATCCGGCGCCACTTACTCTTCCAATGGAATTAAAGGGGCGGTGGCAGATGCTCTTGACCTGGATATTGACGGGGAAGGGCCATCAGACGTTCCCAGTGAAAAGCTGGAGGCCGGTACTTATGATATCACTGTAGCTGTCCGCAGTGACGTTATAGACCACAGTCTGGTGGAGACGGATACGACACAGGCAGTTCTTCAGGTGGATGAGGATGGAAAGATGACAATTTCCTACCGTATGGTCTCCGGAACAGATAGGGAACCTATGTATATCCTGGACTTTAATGGATATTACAAGGACAATGACCCTTCTCAGGAGCTAACCCTAGAAGGCGCTTCATACAGTACCGAGGAGAGAAACGGCTATACGGTAGTCACCGATGTCAGGTTCCCTCTGTCTGGGATGAGTCAATACTATTACTGTAACAATTATCTGTATGTGCCCGCCATGAGCAACTTAAATGGTGAAATCAGCGGAATTCTCTTTGACCACGGCAAATTTAATATCAAGACGATAGTGACGATGCATTGGGACACGCTGAAAAAAGCGGGCGGTTCCTCGGAGAGTTCAGAAAACATGCAGATCTCTGCGAGCATAGAAGAAAAGACTTCCTCCCCTTCCTACGTGGTAACGGTGCCTTCTTCCATTTCTATGGGGGATTTGAGCATTGTCAAAGACAATGTGAAGGAGTATGAGATAGGAGTATCTACCCAGGACAAAGAAGGGGCGGTTACTGTGTCAGCTCCTGGAGGAGGTGAGCTGTACAGCGGAAAGAATTCCCTGGATTTTTCCAATGATTTTGGAACCCAGACGTTCACTGTGGGGAAGGAGAAATTATTGGACATCAAGACCGATACCGGAGATATCCAGGGAACGAAGCTGAAAGGAAAGATCACGATCACTGGCGAGGATGTCTCAAAGGCAGCCGGCGGAAACTATACCGGCACCACGACATTTACCATCCGCTACCAAAAGGATGGAGAGACAGCGGAAGCTTTAAAAGAGGGCAGATATACGATTGACATCACCTTATGGCACGTTACCTTAAGTCAGCTTTCCATGGGAAACGGGGCAGTGGTTTCTCCAGGTGTTATTATGGTGGGGGCAGATGGGAAGATGAATTTGGAATTGACTCTCCAGCCGCTGGAGACTTCCGGGTTGAAAGGGTATCTGTACAATCTGAAAAAGGTGGATATGTCCACGGTGGAGTATAACAGTGTCAAGTATCCGGTGAAGTATGAGGCGGAGGATGCCGAAGTGCTGGAGCGATTTAGCGGTGTCTATGACGACTATAACAGTCCGAGCTCTCCTTCTTACGATGAGAGTACCGGCGGCAGGGAATATCCCAGAAAAATTTCTATTCCGATAGAGATGAATGAGGATATGAATTATGTGGAAATACATATTCCCGTCATGGAGTCTCTCGGAGAAGGACAGGGGATACAGGTGGCAAGGTTACATCTGGACTGGGACAGCCTCAAAGAAGCAGACGACGAGTTGGATATTAAAAACCTTGCGGATGGTGTGTACTCCGTCACAGGGCACATGGTAAAGGTGGATAAAAAGACACTTTCCATGTCTGACAATGCCATCAATCACACTGTCAAGCTGACTGTTAAAGATGGAAAATACTATATCACCTTGAATTTCAAAGGGTTGGAGATCAGCGAAAGACTGGGATATCTGAGCAAATTGAAATACTTTACCACAGGATATACGGTGGATGAATACGGCAATCCCGTGGGAAATCTCAAAGATGTCACTGTGGATTCCTATCAGAAGTATGAGGACGGTTTTCTGGTGAGTGACAGCTATGGGACGGACTATCCTGATCTCGTGACTCTGGAACTAATTCCGGAGGCGCTCGAGGATGGCTATGTTCCGCTGCAAGTATTTGTGCCGATTATGGAGTCGATCGCGGCGGGAACGGGGATACAGTATGCCTTCTTGAGTCTGAATTGGGACAGCATTGTGGCAACGACGGCGGATGACCCGGCCTTTGACGACAGCGATGTCAATGTCAAGCCCGGCACCACGACGACTCCCACAAAAGTACCCTCTCAGATTCCTGGGAATCCCACACTTACCGGCGGTGCTGGATTGAACGGAGGTTCCAGTTTAAATGGAGGTTCTAGTCTGAAAGGAGGTTCGGGCTTAAGCAGTGGTTCGGGTCTGAATAACAACGGAACTTCGGGATTGAAAGCATCCAGTGTGAAGACGGGAGATGAGATGCCTTTAGGAGGCTTTTTGGCTCTGGCAGTGTTTTCGTTGGGAGCTGGGTGTCTGATTATCTGGAGACGGCGAGAAGAAAATTAGAATAGACCTGACAGCAGGGGGTGTCTCACTAAATGGTGGAATACCATATTAGTGAGTACCCCCCTTTTTTGTTGTCCAGACAGCGGGAAAATAACCAGGGATAGATGGCCAGAATCCAGGTTACCACGATAAAGTACCGGAAGAAACCGGAGAAGAGAGAGGCGCCCAGGAGAGGCTTTAGGCCCTGTTGAAGAATGAAAGTTATGAGAAGTCCCAGGAGGAAACGGGTGATTTTCTTTGACTTTTGCAGAGGGAGAGAAAACCGAATGTAGCATTTTTCCAGGTAGTATCCAAGGGCAAAGCCGGCACCGGCGCCAGCGGCTTTTGCGCAGTCTGAAGCGTAGTCCAAAGCTAAAATATCTTGTCTATAGAGGAAATAGGCATATAGCAGCAAAGACAGAGAACACAGAGCGAACAAAAAAGCGGTCAACCTGGGCCTGGAAAGTTTTCTGGTTCTTCGGTACAGGAACCAATGAAAGAAGAAAGCGGAGGCCAAGGAGATGACCATGGCGGTCAAAACATCCTTTAAAGTATGGCAGCCCAGGTACATCCTGGAAAAACCTATGAGCAAAAACGACAACACACATAGAAATTTTTTCCAGTTTTTCTCAGAAGCCAGGGCAAGAGAGCCGAAAAGGGCGGTACCGCTTTGGGTGTGCCCGCTGGGAAAGGAGTAACCCGTGGCGGCGGGAACCGCTGAAGGGACTGCCTGAAATCCGGGGTCCAAAATCCAAGGCCGGGGAATTCGAAAAGTGATTTTCAATCCCTGCACGGCCAGACCTGATACAAAGTAGGTGAAACCGATGGTATAGGCAAGCTTTTTATTTTGACACCAGTATAGCCAGCAGATTACAGCCACAGCGAGAGTTTCCTGGCCGAGATAAGTGATAAGCTGAAAGAGAGTATCAAAAAAGGGAGTTCTGTATTCAGCCAATAGGTTTAAGATTTCCATATAATCCTCCTAATATAATGATTTAGAGCGAAACCAATGAGTATAGGTGTCCTGAAAACCTAGTGAGCGATAGAGATTTTTGGCGGCTAGATTATCCGGAACGACTTGAAGATAGGCCTTTTTGGCACCTTCTTGAATCCCTGCTTTTAGGATTTCCTGACAGACAGCCCGGCCCAGATGATGACAGCGAAATTTGGCGTCCACGTTGATGGCATACAGACCGATGTGGTCCCGGTCAAGGATGCCAAGGCCGATAGCGCGAATTTTGCCATCCACCAAGATAGAGGCCGCCAACGTCTTTTTGGGGATGGCGGCATACATGGTCGGAACGATCAGACGGTGGGTTGAATTTGTGGTGTGTTTTAAGGCAAATAGAGTTTCCAGCCATTCAGGAGTGATTTTTGTGGAAATTTGTACGTCGACTTTTATGGGTTTTGAGACAAATTGGCATAGATTCATGGATTTGACTTCTGTCACATGCTCGATTTCATAGCCGAGTTCCTCCAGCATAAGGTCAAAAGCAGTTGGAAGCAATGGGGTGATTTTAAAAATGCAGGGGGTATTCCAGTAACGGTATATTTCTTCACAGTAACGAATCTTTTCTTCAAATGGGAGAGAAGAAGGGCCGATTTGTTCCACACAGTTTGTACGATGCGTATAAAAATAGGAAAAACGCAGGATCCATCCGTCGTAGATTTGCATTTGATGGGACGGCCATGCATTTAAAGAGAGATCTTCAATTGTCTTTATGTAATCTATCATAGTGATACCTCCAGTTTTTCCTATTATATGGTGGAATGAAAGGAAAAACAAGAGGAACTATAAGAATGGAAAGAAATATTCCATTTACAGATAAGAATTATAATGGTAAAATAGTTACAGTCCAGCCAGCACCATTCGAAAAAACGCATTGCGTGCTTATTGTGGCTGACGCCACCGTTTTACTCATTGAATGGCGCTCAGCTCATACAGATGTCCGCTCGCAAAAACATACAAGTGTAGTTTTGTGCTTCCCGTACACTGTATGGCTGAACTGTTACAAAAAGATACGATTGTGTAAGGAGCGTTGGTAATGTCTAAATTTTTGAAATTTATTGTGCATCTGGTGATTTTCTGTACCATCATATGTATTCTTGCTCTCGCCGTGCCGTCTTTCTTTGGAATTTATACGGCGGTTAACGACGGTACTTATGAGGATACGAACCTTCCAATGGGCTCTGTGACCTACGCAAAGGAAGCGGATATTAGCTCACTGACCAGAGGGGAGGCTATTCTGGTACAGGAAAATGGGAATATTTATCGTTACAATGTGCAGAATGTCGATCTGGAAAACAAGATTTGTACTGTGGTGAATCCGGCGAGTTCCAGTGAAAAAGAGATCAGTGTTGCTGTGAAAAATAAAGTTCCTAAAATTATCATCACAGTGGGTGTCATTGGCTTTCTGATGGCGGCTACCAAAAGTGTGGAAGGAATCATAATTTTAGGCTTGTCAGTTCTCTTTTTGATTATCCTGTACGTCATCGCGGAAATTTGGAAAAAGCCGTCAAAGAAAGTGGAAGAAGACAGTGACGGAGCTATCACGAAGACGAAAAAGGAACTGAAACAGGAGGAAAAGCAGAGGGCGAAACAACTTCGTGAAGAAGAGAAACTTATCAAAGCCCAGGATAAAGAAGACAGGAAGAAGAATAAAAAAGAAAAGCGCAGAAAGAAAAAGACAGGTGGTTTCGTGGATGAAATCTACGAGGATGAACTGGAGCTGGAGGAAGAACAACCGACGATGAATATTGTTCAGGAAGCTCATGAAGAGCTGCGAAAGGAGATCGGTGCGGCTACCGAAGAAAGTGAGCACATTCAGGAACAGTCGCGGGAAGAGGCTTTGGTCCACCAGACAGTGGTGATACCTACAGAGGAGGTCAAAGAGGCTGTGCGTCCAGCCGAACAGAAGCTGGAAGAGGAAGTGCAGCCCGAAGTGAGGAAAATGGCGATTCCGCGATGGAGCGCAAAACAGTTGGCAAAGAAGGCAGAAGCTGCCGGAGATGAGCCGGAAGTATTCGAAGACGAGATCGCAAAGGTGACGTTTTTTGATTATTCTGAGATTATTGCCAGTGGAAAAGAGAAAAAAGAAGAATAAAGGATGGAGGGCTGTTTAGGATTTTGAACAGCTCTCTTTCTATTATAATAGGACGTCTTGTATCCTTGCTTTTTCTGCTCATGAAAAAAAACAAAAAAAAGCTTGCATTTTTTAGAAACGTCCTGTATACTCATAGATGCTGTGACATGATAGCTGTGAAGCGTGAGGTTGCTGTCCACTGTGGCAGGTTTTCCGTGGAGCGAATGTCAAGTTAGGAAACTGACGACAAGTCACTGTACAAGTTCAGATATCCACAGAAAGTGTGGAAATAGTGTGTGTGAAAGTTAGGACACACACGGAGATGTGTACAGTCACCGCTTGTCGTACTGATAATAAGTGCGAAAAGGAGGCGACTTTTTTTATGGCAAGTCAAGTAATGAGAATCACATTAAAGGCATATGATCATCAGTTGGTAGATGCATCTGCGAAGAAAATTATCGACACTGTAAAGAAAAATGGAGCAATGGTGAGCGGTCCGGTACCTCTTCCGACAAAGAAGGAAGTAGTTACCATCCTGAGAGCGGTTCACAAGTATAAAGATTCCAGAGAGCAGTTTGAGCAGAGAACACACAAGAGACTGATCGACATCATGACTCCAACCCAGAAGACGGTAGATGCTCTGTCACGTTTGGAAATGCCGGCTGGTGTTCATATTGATATTAAAATGAAAACAAAATAATTAAGTTTGGTAACACTATATGATTACCGAAAGGGTAATCCGCTATAAGGAGGAAAATAAAATGAAGAAAGCTATCTTAGCTACCAAAGTCGGAATGACTCAGATCTTCAATGAAGACGGAGTGCTGATTCCAGTAACTGTATTACAGGCTGGACCGTGTGTGGTTACACAGGTCAAAACAGAAGAAAATGATGGATACAGTGCAGTTCAGGTTGGTTATGCGGACAAGAGAGAGAATCTTGTGAACAAACCAATGAAGGGCCACTTTGAGAAGGCTGGTGTGTCCTGCAAGAGATTCGTAAAAGAGTTTAAGCTGGACAATGCGGCTGAATATGAATTGGGCCAGGAGATTAAGGTGGATGTCTTTGAGGCAGGAGACCACATCGACGCTACAGCAATCTCCAAAGGTAAAGGATACCAGGGCGCAATCAAGAGACATGGACAGTCTAGAGGACCTATGGCTCACGGTTCTAAATACCATCGCCATGCAGGTTCCAACGGTGCGGCATCTGATCCGAGCAAAGTATTCAAAGGAAAGAAAATGCCGGGACAGATGGGTAACAAACAGATCACTATCCAGAATCTGGAAGTTGTTCGTGTTGACGCAGAAAATAATTTACTGTTAGTAAAGGGTGCTGTTCCAGGACCTAAGAAATCCTTAGTAACCATCAAAGAGACAGTAAAGTCCTTATAATAAGAAAGGAGGAGCACTAAGAGATGGCAAACGTATCAGTTTTAAATATGGAAGGCAATGAAGTTGGAACAATTGAACTGAATGATGCGGTTTTTGGCGTTGAGATCAATGAGCATCTGGTACATTTGGCAGTTGTTCGTCAGCTTGCAAATAAACGTCAGGGAACACAGAAAGCGAAGACTCGCTCAGAAGTTCGCGGCGGTGGAAGAAAACCATGGAGACAGAAAGGAACCGGCCATGCAAGACAGGGTTCTATCCGCGCTCCACAGTGGACCGGCGGCGGTGTTGTATTTGCTCCGGTACCAAGAGATTACAGTGTGAAGATGAACCGCAAAGAGAGACTGGCAGCTCTGAAATCAGCGCTGACCGCTAAGGTTCAGGACAATAAGTTGATCGTGGTAGACGATTTGAAATTTGAGGCAATCAAGACAAAAGATATGCAGAACGTACTAAACAATCTGAAAGCTGAGAAGGCACTGGTTGTCACACCGGCTGTAGATCAGAATGTAGTATTATCTGCTAGAAATATTCCGGAAGTTCAGACCGCAACGGTGAACACCATCAATGTTTACGATGTGATGAAACACAAGACCCTGGTTCTGACCAAGGATGCAGTAGCTTCAATCGAGGAGGTGTACGCATAATGGCAGCAATTAAATATTATGATGTAATTCTGAAACCGGTGGTTACTGAGAAGAGCATGAACGCTATGGGAGAGAAGAAATATACTTTCTTAGTACATCCGGAGGCGAATAAAGCACAGATCAAAGAAGCTGTAGAAAAAATGTTCGAGGGAACAAAAGTAAAGAGCGTCAATACCATGAACATGGATGGGAAAAAGAAAAGACGCGGAATGACAGTTGGAAAGACTGCGAAGACGAAAAAAGCGATTGTAGCTCTGACAGAAGAGAGTAAAGATATCGAGATCTTCGAGGGACTTTAAAATTGACAGGGAAGAAGAGTGGAAAGTATGACGAGATCAGGTGGCCCAAAGGGCGACGAATGTCACCTCGGAAAACAAGTTTCCTCGGTCGCGTTACACGCTTACAAGTCTCAAAACAAATCATTTCTTACGTGTGAGCACGACGAACTGATTTCTTTTGAAGAATTGACGAGTGTCACCTCGAAAGCGGAGCTTTCTCGGTCGCGTTACACGCTTACAATCCTTAAAATAAATCACCTCTTACGTGTGAGCACGACGAGTTGATTCATTTTAAGTCTTGACACTCTGTTTATCCCGAATATGTGCACGGAAGCACGATAAGAAATTCGAAAGGAGCAAAACCATGGGAATTAAAACCTATAATCCATATACTCCGTCCAGAAGACATATGACTGGATCTGATTTCTCTGAGATTACAAAATCTACTCCTGAGAAATCTCTGGTGGTATCTCTGAACAAGAACGCTGGACGTAACAACCAAGGTAAAATTACTGTTAGACACCGCGGAGGCGGAAGCAGAAGAAAATATAGACTGATCGACTTCAAGAGAAGGAAAGACAATATTCCAGCGATTGTAAAGGCGATTGAGTATGATCCAAACAGAACTGCAAACATCGCTTTGATCTGCTATGCAGACGGTGAGAAGGCTTATATTCTGGCACCAGAAGGACTGAAAGTCGGCGCGAAGGTTATGAACGGACCGGAAGCAGAGGTTCGTGTGGGTAACTGTCTGCCGCTGTCAGAGATTCCTGTAGGTACCATGATTCACAATATTGAGATGCACCCAGGAAAAGGCGGACAGCTGGTTCGTTCCGCTGGCAATGGTGCACAGTTGATGGCAAAAGAAGGAAAGTATGCAACACTGAGACTTCCTTCTGGTGAGATGAGAATGGTTCCGATTGTTTGCCGTGCATCCATCGGCGTTGTTGGAAATGGCGATCACAACCTGATCAACATCGGTAAGGCAGGACGTAAACGTCACATGGGAATCAGACCTACCGTTCGCGGTTCCGTTATGAACCCCAATGACCATCCACATGGTGGTGGTGAAGGTAAGACCGGTATCGGACGTCCGGGTCCATGTACTCCATGGGGTAAACCTGCACTGGGTCTGAAGACCAGAAAGAAAAACAAACAGTCCAACAAGTACATCGTAAGAAGAAGAGATGGAAAAGCATTAGCAAAATAATTAGGAGGTTAGAACATGGCTCGTTCATTGAAAAAAGGACCTTTCGCAGACGCTAGTCTGTTAAAAAAGGTAGATGCATTAAATGCAGCAAACGATAAAACAGTTATCAAAACCTGGTCACGTCGTTCTACCATCTTCCCGTCATTCGTAGGACACACGATTGCTGTTCACGACGGAAGAAAACATGTGCCGGTATATATCACAGAGGATATGGTTGGTCACAAACTGGGTGAGTTCGTGGCAACCAGAACTTACAGAGGACATGGTAAAGACGAGAAAAAATCAGGCGTTCGTTAATAGATTGAGTGTGTGAGAAAGGAGGATTTATCCAATGGCAAAAGGACATAGATCCCAAATTAAGAGATCCAGAAATGAGAATAACAAAGATACAAGACCATCCGCAAAATTATCTTATGCAAGAATCTCTGTACAGAAAGCATGCTACGTGTTAGATGTAATTCGTGGGAAAGACGTACAGAGTGCGCTTGGTATCTTGACATATAACCCAAGATACGCTTCCAGCGTACTGAAGAAATTACTGGAGTCCGCGATCGCAAATGCGGAAAACAACAACGGTATGAATATCGAAAACCTCTACATCGCAGAGTGTTACGCAAACAAAGGACCTACGATGAAGAGAATTCAGCCGAGAGCTCAGGGAAGAGCTTACCGTATCGAAAAGAGAACTAGTCATATCACAATCGTGCTGGATGAAAGATAAGGAGGGAAAACATGGGACAGAAAGTTAACCCACATGGTCTTAGAGTCGGAGTGATCAAAGAATGGGATTCCAGATGGTATGCGGACAAAGATTTTGCAGACTGCCTGGTTGAAGATTATAACATCAGAAAATTTCTGAAGAAAAAACTGTACACAGCAGGCGTTTCCAAGATTGAGATTGAGAGAGCGTCTGACCGCGTAAAAATCATCATCTATACCGCAAAGCCTGGTATCGTAATCGGTAAGGGCGGTTCTGAGATTGAGAAAGTAAAAAAAGAACTGAAAAATTACACAGATAAGAAATTTATCATTGTAGACATCAAAGAGGTGAAAAGACCAGACAGAGACGCTCAGCTGGTAGCAGAAAACATTGCGTTACAGCTGGAGAATCGTATCTCTTTCCGTAGAGCTATGAAGTCCACCATGTCCAGAACTATGAAAGCCGGTGCACAGGGAATTAAGACTTCTGTATCCGGACGTCTGGGCGGCGCTGATATGGCCCGTACAGAATTCTACAGTGAGGGAACTATTCCGCTGCAGACACTTCGTGCAGACATCGATTATGGCTTCGCAGAGGCAGACACCACTTACGGCAAGGTTGGCGTAAAAGCGTGGATCTATAATGGCGAAGTACTTCCAACAAAAGGAGCTAAGGAAGGGAGCGATAAATAATGTTAATGCCAAAGAGAGTAAAACGTCGTAAACAATTCCGTGGATCCATGAGAGGAAAAGCCCTGAGAGGCAACAAGATTAATTATGGTGAGTACGGTCTTGTAGCTACCGAACCATGTTGGATTCGTTCCAATCAGATTGAAGCAGCCCGTATTGCGATGACTCGTTACATCAAACGTGGCGGCCAGGTTTGGATTAAGATTTTTCCAGATAAACCAGTAACAGCAAAACCAGCAGAGACACGTATGGGTTCCGGTAAGGGCTCCCTGGAGTACTGGGTAGCAGTCGTAAAACCAGGTCGTGTAATGTTCGAAATTGCAGGCGTTCCCGAGGCAACTGCTCGTGAAGCGTTACGTCTTGCAATGCACAAGTTACCATGTAAATGCAAAATCGTTTCTCGTGCAGACTTAGAAGGCGGTGATAACAGTGAAAATTAATAAATTTGTAGAAGATTTGAGAAGTAAATCAGCTACAGAGCTGAACGAAGAATTAGTAGCTGCTAAGAAGGAACTCTTTAACTTGAGATTTCAGAATGCAACCAATCAGTTGGATAATACAAGCAGAATCAAAGAGGTTCGCAGAAACATTGCCAGAATCCAGACAGTGATTGCTGAGCAGGCTAAGGAGGCGTAATCGTGGAGAGAAATCTGAGAAAAACCCGTGTGGGTAAAGTAGTCAGCAATAAGATGGACAAGACCATCGTTGTTGCGATTGAAGACCATGTAAAACATCCTCTTTACAAAAAGATCGTAAAGAGAACCTATAAATTAAAAGCCCATGATGCAAACAATGAGTGCAGCATCGGTGATACCGTAAAAGTAATGGAGACAAGACCTCTGTCCAAGGATAAAAGATGGAGACTTGTTGAGATTGTTGAGAAAGTGAAATAATTGGATAAAGGTAAAATTCGTAAGGAGGAATACCAGTATGATTCAGCAGGAAAGCAGACTTAGAGTTGCTGATAATACCGGTGCAAAAGAAATCCTTTGCATCCGTGTTATGGGCGGTTCTACTAGAAGATATGCGAATATTGGTGATACCATCGTTGCTACGGTCAAAGATGCAACACCAGGCGGCGTTGTTAAAAAAGGTGATGTTGTGAAAGCTGTTGTTGTTCGCAGCAAAAAAGGCGCTCGCCGTAAAGATGGCTCTTACATCAAATTCGATGAGAACGCAGCGGTAATTATCAAAGACGACTTAACTCCGAGAGGAACACGTATCTTTGGGCCGGTAGCCAGAGAGCTTCGTGAGAAGAAATTCATGAAGATCGTGTCCTTAGCTCCGGAAGTATTATAGGAGGGTGCCGTATGTCAGCTATGAAAATTAAAAAAGGTGATACTGTAAAGGTAATCGCTGGTAAAGACAAAGGCAAAGAAGGAAAAGTTCTTGCCGTCAACGTAAAAGACAATACAGTTCTGGTTGAGAGCGTAAATATGATTACAAAACATGCAAAACCTTCTATGGCTAATACAGAAGGCGGCATTATCAATAAAGAAGCTCCGATCCATGCTTCCAATGTGATGCTGGTAGCGGATGGAAAAGTGACTCGTGTCGGATTTAAGATGGACGGAGATAAAAAAGTACGTTTTGCAAAAGCAACCGGAAAAGTGATCGATTAATTAAGAGAGGAGGCATAGGAACGTGAGTAGACTGAGAGACGCTTACAAGAACGAAATCATGGATGCCATGATGAAAAAATTCGGATATAAAAATATTATGGAAGTGCCAAAACTCGAAAAGATCGTTGTGAACATGGGTGTTGGTGAAGCGAAAGAAAACGCGAAACTTCTGGATGCCGCAATCAGTGATATGGAACTGATCACTGGTCAGAAAGCGGTTGCCACAAAGGCAAAGAAATCCGTGGCTAACTTTAAAATCAGAGAGGGTATGCCGATCGGCTGTAAAGTTACCTTGAGAGGCGAAAAAATGTATGAGTTCGCTGATCGTTTGATCAACCTGGCTCTGCCTCGTGTACGTGACTTCCGCGGTGTAAATCCTAATGCTTTTGACGGAAGAGGAAACTACGCTCTGGGTATCAAAGAGCAGTTGATCTTCCCGGAAGTTGAATATGATAAAGTCGACAAAGTAAGAGGTATGGATATTATTTTCGTAACCACTGCTAAGACCGATGAAGAAGCTCGTGAATTACTGACATTATTCAATATGCCATTTGCAAAGTAGGAATATAGGAGGAATTATTCATGGCTAAAACAGCAATGAAAATCAAACAGCAGCGCAAACCGAAATATTCCACAAGAGAATATAATCGTTGCAGAATCTGCGGCCGTCCGCATGCGTATCTGAGAAAATACGGAATCTGCAGAATTTGTTTCCGTGAGTTAGCATATAAGGGACAAATTCCAGGAGTTAAGAAAGCAAGCTGGTGATCAAAGATACCATTTCAATATTAGAAAAAGGAGGCAACCTTAAATGACAATGAGCGATCCGATTGCAGATATGCTTACAAGAATCCGTAATGCCAATACTGCAAAACACGATACTGTAGATGTTCCTGCATCTAAAATGAAAATTGCGATTGCCAACATTCTTGTTGATGAGGGATACATTGCAAAATATGATCTGGTGGAAGATGGAAAATTCCAGACCATCCATATCACTCTGAAATACGGTGAGGATAAGAACCAGAAAATTATCACCGGCCTGAAGAGAATTTCTAAACCGGGTCTGCGTGTGTATGCCGGCAAAGATGAGCTGCCAAGAGTACTGGGCGGTCTTGGAATTGCGATTTTGTCCACAAACCAGGGAGTGATCACTGACAAAGAAGCCAGAAAGCTGAAAGTCGGTGGAGAAGTATTAGCATTCGTTTGGTAGGCACTGAGCGCTTAGCGAGTGTGAGTCCAAGGGTGAAGCAAGAGGTTAGTGCAAGGGTCGTTCCTGCGAAGAAATGAGCAGGAATTTCCCAGGAAGCACTTAGGGAGTGCGAACCCAAGGGCAAAGCATTGAATTAATCATAGAAATACTGAAAACAGAGAGGATAAAGCTCCTCTCCGACAATTTAAGTAAGGAGGAAAACAAGATGTCACGAATCGGCAGACTGCCAGTTGTGGTTCCTGCAGGTGTAACTGTAGAGATCACGGAGGACAATCATGTTACAGTAAAAGGCCCAAAAGGAACTCTGGAGAAGTTTCTTCCAGTGGAAATGGGTATCAAAGTTGAAGATGGTCATGTAGTGGTTACAAGACCGAATGATCTGAAAAGAATGAAATCTCTTCACGGTTTGACCAGAAGCCTGATTCACAACATGGTAGTGGGTGTAAGCGAAGGTTATACGAAGGTTCTGGAAGTAAACGGTGTAGGTTACAGAGCTCAGAAACAGGGCAAGAAATTGACATTATCCTTAGGTTATTCTCATCCGGTTGAGATGGAAGATCCAGAAGGACTGGAAACAACTGTAGACGGCAACAAGATTACTGTTGCAGGTATTGACAAAGAGAGAGTTGGCCAGTATGCGGCTGAAATCAGAGACAAGAGAAGACCTGAGCCTTATAAGGGCAAAGGTATCAAGTATGCTGATGAGGTTATCAGACGCAAAGTTGGTAAGACTGGTAAGAAATAATTAAGGAGAGTGTGAAAATGATTAAGAAAGTATCTAAGGCGGAAATTCGTCAGAAAAAGCATAGAAGATTACGTCATCATTTGAGCGGAACTTCTCAGACTCCACGTCTGGCTGTGTTCAGAAGCAACAATCATATGTATGCGCAGATCATTGATGACACAGTAGGTCGTACTTTGGTATCAGCTTCTACTCTTCAGGCAGAAGTAAAAGAAGGATTGGAACACACTGATAATGTGGAAGCAGCGGCTAAAGTGGGAACTGTGATTGCGAAGAGAGCAGTAGAAAAAGGCATCACTTCTGTTGTATTCGACAGAGGAGGATTCCTCTACCACGGAAAAGTAAAAGCACTGGCAGACGCAGCAAGAGAAGCTGGACTGGAATTCTAGAAGGGAGGAACGAGAACACATGAAACGCAATCTTATTGACGCTAGTCAGTTAGAATTAAATGATAAAGTGGTATCCATCAAACGTGTTACCAAAGTTGTTAAAGGTGGTCGTAACTTCCGTTTCACAGCTTTAGTTGTTGTCGGAGATGGCAATGGACATGTTGGTGCCGGTCTGGGAAAAGCAGCCGAGATTCCTGAGGCAATCCGTAAGGGAAAAGAGGATGCAATGAAAAAACTGGTGACAGTTGCCAGAGATGAGAATGGAAGTATCACTCATGACTTTATCGGTAAATTTGGAAGTGCTCAGATGCTGTTGAAGAGAGCCCCGGAAGGTACTGGTGTTATCGCAGGTGGTCCTGCCCGTGCGGTGATCGAGTTGGCAGGTATCAAAAATATCCGTACCAAATGTATGGGTTCCAGAAATAAGCAGAATGTCGTACTTGCAACCATCGAAGGTTTAAAACAGTTGAAGACTCCGGAAGAAGTTGCAAAACTTCGTGGAAAATCTGTTGACGAGATTTTGGCTTAAGGAGGACTGAAAAATGGCAGATAAATTGAAAGTTACTTTAGTAAAATCTACAATCGGTGCCGTTCCGAAACACAAAAAAACTGTTGAGGCAATGGGGCTGAGAAAGCTGAACAAGACCGTTGAGCTTCCGGACAATGCTGCTACCAGAGGAATGATTCAGCAGGTACAGCACTTGGTAAAGGTAGAAGAAGCCTAAGTATTAAGTTTAACAGTGATTATAATTTAGAAGGAGGTGCCAATCATGGATTTATCCAATTTAAGACCGGCAGAAGGTTCTAAGCACAGTGATAACTTCAGAAGAGGCCGTGGACATGGTTCAGGAAATGGCAAAACCGCAGGTAAAGGTCATAAAGGTCAGTTAGCTCGTTCTGGCGCGAAAAAGCCAGGTTTCGAGGGTGGTCAGATGCCATTGTATAGACGTATTCCTAAGAGAGGTTTCACTAACAGAAACTCTAAGGAGATCATTGCAATCAATGTAGACGTTCTGAACAGATTTGAGGACGGTGCTGATGTAACCGTGGACACTTTACTGGCGAGCCGTGCGATTTCTAAGGCAGGCGATGGAGTGAAGATTCTGGGTAACGGAGAGCTGACAAAGAAACTGAACGTAAAAGTTAACGCTGTCAGCGAAGGTGCGAAAGCAAAAATTGAAGCTGCAGGTGGAACAGTAGAGGTGATCTAATGCTGAATAGTCTTCGAAATGTTTTTAAAGTAAAAGATATTCGAAGAAAATTGTTCTATCTGGTAGTAATGATCTTTATCATTCGTCTTGGTTCCCAGATCCCGGTACCCGGGGTGAATGGTGAATATTTCAAGGAATGGTTCGAAAGTCAGTCCGGTGACGCATTCAACTTTTTTGATGCGTTCACCGGTGGATCATTTACGCAGATGTCCATCTTTGCTTTGAATATTACTCCATATATTACATCCTCCATCATTATGCAGCTTTTGACGATTGCGATTCCAAAGTTGGAAGAGCTGCACAGAGATGGAGAAGAAGGAAGGAAGAAGATTACAGAGATCACTCGTTATCTGACGATTGGTCTGTCAATTTTTGAGTCTGTGGCAATGGCGATTGGCTTTGGAAGGCAGGGATTGATTCCTGTGATGTCCGCCGGTTCTGATGCTTCTGGATTTGAAAAATTTGCGGCTGCCGCAGTCGTGGTTTTGTGTCTGACTGCAGGTTCGGCGATGCTGATGTGGATGGGTGAGAGAATCACAGAGAAAAAGATCGGAAACGGTATGTCTATTGTCCTGACAATCAATATCGTGTCCCGTATGCCGAGTGATTTTGCGACGTTGTATGACAGTTTTGTAAAGGGCAAAACCATTGCGAAAGGAACTTTAGCCGCACTGATTATTCTTGCAATTGTATTGGTTGTTGTTGTTTTTGTACTGATTTTGAACGGCGCGGAGAGAAGAATTCCAGTACAGTACTCTAAGAAAATGCAAGGAAGAAAGATGGTTGGGGGACAGTCAAGTCATATTCCGCTGAAAGTAAATACGGCGGGAGTAATTCCAATTATCTTTGCATCTTCGATTATGTCTTTTCCTGTTGTAATTGCTTCCTTTATGGGAAAAAGTAATGTTGGTGGAATTGGCGGAGAGATTATGAAAGGGTTGTCGTCCAGCAATTGGTGTAATCCAGACCAGCCAATTTACAGTATTGGATTGTTAATCTATGTAGTATTGTGTATCTTTTTTGCATATTTCTATACTTCAATTACTTTTAATCCATTGGAAGTTGCGGATAATATGAAGAAGCAGGGCGGTTTTATTCCTGGAATTCGTCCTGGAAAACCAACGACAGAGTATTTGACAAAAATATTAAATTACATTATATTTATAGGAGCAGTAGGGTTAGTCATTGTAGCCGTTATCCCATATTTCTTCAACGGTGTTTTTGGTGCGGACGTGTCCTTTGGTGGAACTTCCATCATCATTGTTGTAGGTGTGGTTCTGGAGTCGATCAAACAGGTTGAGTCTCAGATGCTGGTAAGGAATTACAAAGGCTTCCTGAATGATTAAAAAGTGAGGTTGTGGTGGAGACGCCACAGCCTTGATTTGGTGGGAGGTATTTTATGCGAATTATTATGTTGGGAGCACCCGGTGCGGGAAAAGGAACACAGGCAAAAAAAATAGCGGCGAAGTATGGGATTCCTCATATTTCTACAGGAGATATTTTCCGTGCCAACATCAAAGAGGGAACTGAACTGGGGAAAAAGGCAAAAACTTACATGGATCAGGGACTTTTAGTGCCAGATGAGCTGGTTGTGGATTTGGTTGTAGATCGGCTTCAGCAGGAAGATGCTCAGAAAGGCTATGTATTGGATGGATTTCCAAGAACAATTCCACAGGCAGAAAGTCTGGATGAGGCTTTGAAAAAAGTGAATAGCAAAATTGACTATGCCATCGATGTGGATGTTCCGGATGAGAACATCATCAACCGCATGTCTGGGCGCAGGGCTTGTGTGAAGTGTGGTGCTACGTATCATTTGATGTATGCGCCTACAAAAGTGGAAGGTATCTGCGATGCCTGCGGTGACAAACTGATTTTGAGAGATGACGATAAGCCAGAGACTGTGAAAAAACGTTTGAACGTGTATCACGAACAGACTCAGCCACTGATTGACTATTACACCTCAGCAAAAGTGTTAAAGAGAGTGGATGGTACTCAGGATATGGAAGATGTCTTTCGGGCTATCGTCGCTATTTTAGGAGAATGAGAATATGTCGGTATCTATTAAAACTTCAAGAGAAATAGAGCTAATGAAAGTTGCCGGAAAGTATCTGGAAGAGGTACATGAAAGGCTGGCGGAACACATCAAACCAGGGATTACCACCTGGGAATTGGATAAAATAGGAGAAGAGATGATTCGGTCATTGGGCTGTACTCCGAATTTTCTGAACTATAACGGTTTTCCTGCATCGTTTTGCATTTCTCTGAATGATGAAGTTGTACATGGGATTCCATCCCACAGTAAAGTGATTCAGGAGGGAGACCTGGTAAAAATTGATGCAGGTCTGATATACAAAGGTTATCACTCAGACGCCGCGCGTACTTATGCAGTGGGGGAAGTCTCACCGGAAGCACGACAGCTTATGGATGTCACAAAGCAGAGTTTTTTTGAAGGCATCAAACAGGCAAAAGCAGGAAATCATCTCTACGATATTTCAGCAGCCATCGGAGACTATGCAGAGAGCTTCGGATACGGGGTTGTACGGGATTTGGTTGGACATGGGATTGGAACACATCTCCATGAAGACCCGCAGATTCCCAATTTCAGACAGCACAGACGCGGTCTTCGCCTCATGCCAGGAATGACGCTGGCCATTGAACCTATGATCAATATTGGTCGGGCAGATGTGGAGTTTATGGACGACGACTGGACAGTTGTCACCCAGGACGGAACTTTGTCAGCGCATTACGAAAATACCATTTTGATCACGGACGGAGAGCCGGAGCTCTTAACTCTGAGTAAATAAATAGATAGACATAGGAGGTAAAACATGTCAAAAGCAGACGTAATTGAAGTAGAAGGTACCGTACTGGAGAAACTGCCCAATGCGATGTTCAGGGTGGAACTTGAGAACAAGCATGTGGTGTTAGCGCATATCAGCGGGAAACTTCGCATGAATTTCATTCGTATCCTGCCGGGGGATAAGGTGACAATTGAACTTTCTCCGTATGATCTGTCAAAAGGCAGAATTATTTGGCGTGATAAATAGTGAAAAGAGATACACCGGGGAGCTTGCTATGGCAGGTTTCCCGGTGTATTTTTATGGAACAAACGCTTTTTATACCATCCCGGCCATGAGTCCGGCTACTACGACGGATACGATAGAAACGGATACCATCCCAGAGATAATCATTTTTGGCATGATATTTTGCAGAATAATCTCTTTTTCTTCTTCATTGTCAGCGGAAGCATTGGCTACTTCGTTGGAGACAATGAATGTTCCTGGAAAACCAAAGAGGGCAGTAGAGGCCATGGCAATGCAGATATACCAGCTCTGTCTGAAAATTTTTCCTACCAGGATAGCCACAATTGCGAAGGAAATTACACCGATAACAATTACGATGATTAATGGTTTAATCATAGATAAAATCATCTGAGGCGTGGAGGTAGCAAGGCTAGTAAACACATTTACCAGGGCTGCACCAATGACGAAGGTGAATCCATTGGCCTTCGTCAGAGGAGCTTCGTCAAGAAAGCCGATTTCTCGGAAGAATACGCCTAGCAACAGGCAGATTACCAGGTTGTTGACAGTTCCGTCAGTCAGATTGGAGAGCCACTGGGCGAGACAAGCTATGACTGCTAACTTTGCCAGGAGAAGATTATCGCCATTGTATTTTTCAGGGATAGGAGGAAAGATTCTCCACTTTGGTTTTTGTACATCCTTTTGTTGTTTGTGTTGCAGTTTTAATTTACCGGCAGCGATCTCTTTTTTCAGCCGGAGAGCTTCTTTTTTGCAACAGACGGATGCAATCGGAAAACCGACAATACCTTGCACTATCAAAATTAAGGAGCCAAAGGCAGCTGCATCAGTGGCCCCTACACTGTTCATGGCCTCCGTCATCATCAGACAGGCCACGACAGCACCGCCTAAGACAGGAGCACTCACCAGTGCATAATATTCTTCTACGAATATTCGTCCGATATAGTAGACTCCTCCACAAATTGCAAGGGTGGAACACAAGACGATGATTACGGTTTTATATTCTTGAATTAAATCACTCAACTTAATTGTGGTTCCCATGTGGACTAACATCATGCCAATTGTTACACTAGAAAAAGCAACTAAGGTGGAATCCTCGAACAGCGTAGATGGAAGTCCATTCCAAAAACAGACAGCGAAGATAACAGCGGCCACAAAGAGCATGGAGATGATAGCTTTTGTCTTTGTCGCGACAAGGTCACCGATGGCGTAGATCAATAAGATAATAGTCAATGCATATAATCCGTTCATATAATTTCCCCCTTAAAAAGAACGTCAGCTGTGATTTTCCAGCCATCTCACCGCACAGTTACAAAGGGCGGCGGTGCCGTAAGGCAGTGCTGTCTCATCGAATGTGGCACGTGGATCGTGCAGCGAGTAATGATAGCCTAAGTCAGGTCCGCCGGCATAGAGTGTGGCAAAAAATGTGGGTATGTACTCTCCATAATACGAAAAGTCTTCAGAAAAGGTCTGAGGAGGTACAATACGTACATTATCCAGGATTTCCCGGCAGTATTTCCCCATCTCTTGTGTCAGTACTTTATCGTTGATAGTCGGACCGACTCCTGCAATATATGTCACTTCGGCAGTTGCTCCCCATAAATCTGCTGTTTTCACGGAGATTTCTTCTAACTGCTTTTTGAGAAAAGCTCTGTTTTCACGGGTATAAGTGCGTATACTTCCTAGCATGACTGCTTTGTCTGGGATAATGTTGGAGGCTGTACCTGACTCAAACTTACAGATAGACATGACAGAAGGTTCTTTCATGGAAACCTGTAGCGTGAAGAACTGCTGCAATGCCACTACGATGTTGGCAGCGGCGCTTAAAGCAGATATCCCCACATGGGGCGTACTTCCATGAGCACTTTTACCGTGTACTGTGATCTGAAAAGCGTCAGCGGACGGCATCATTTTTTCTTCACTGTAAGCGAGAGTACCAACCTGAAATTCCCCTTCCTCTATGGGACCAAAATTGATGTGAAAAGCCATGGCTGCATCCACTGTGGGGGACTCTAAAGCCCCAGCGGCAATCATGCTTTTTGCGCCGCAAAGTAATTCTTCAGCGGGCTGGAAGAGAAATTTAACAGTCCCTTTTAGTTCTGCCTCATATTTTTTTAAGATTTTGGCTGTGGCCAGCAGCATGGCGATGTGAGCGTCATGCCCGCAAGAGTGACAGGCTCCGTTTTTACAGGCAAAACTTAGTCCCGTCTTTTCGTCTTGAGGGAGGGCGTCCATGTCAGACCGAATCATCAAGGTTTTTTTACCGTTCCCGCAGTTACAAATTACACCGCCGCCAATCAGCTTAGGGATATATCCATAGGAGCGGAGTTTATCAGTCACAAATGCTATCGTCTTGTCAAGTTCAAATCCGACTTCCGCGTTTTCGTGGATGTGTCTTCGTATCTGTGACATTTCTTCTTGGAGTGCCTGGGCTTCTGAAAAAAAATGAATCATGCGTCATCACCTTTCTTTTATAAGATATAACAGTATTATAGAATTAGAATTATGAAAACGGAAATTGAAAAATATAATTAACTGATAAGAAAGAGTGATAACCCTATTTATATCAGAAAATAAAGAAAACAAAATATATTTTGAAATAATAGTTATAGTTCAAGCCTCCAATATCCCGAGAGGTGTGTTACTGCTCATGAAGCACAGGTGAGTGAACAGTAAGAAATAATAAAAAAGTAGCGGAATATCGGAGTGATGATTGTAGTACTTGGAAATTATAGTTATAATAAGAAAAAATAAGGTTCTTTATTTAGAATTAGGGGGAAGGGCGATGGAAATACGGCAAATATACTATGTGTTGGAGATTGCGAAGCAAAAGAGTTTTTCAGGTGCGGCGAAGGCGTTGTTTATTACGCAGCCGGCGATTTCTCAACAGGTCAGTTCGCTGGAAAATGAGCTTCAGATAAAATTGTTTCAAAGAGATACTCATAAAGTGATTCTGACGAAAGAAGGGGAACGTTTCTGTGAGTATGGAAAAAAAGTTTTGGAAGCGGTAGATAATCTCACAGAAGCATTTGGCCAGGGAAGATCCGATCAGAAGATGATATTGAATATCGGCGTATTTCCATTTTACCGTATCGCTGGTTTGGCCAGAGCTCTTACGTTTTTCTTTTCTACAAATCCCAACGTACTTGGGAGTATGAAAGTTGTGGAGAATTATAAAGCTTTTGAAAAGCTGAAAAATGAAGTTTTGGATTTTGCGATTATCAAGGCGATTCCTGAGACGATTCCTGGTTATATTAGTTATGATATTCTGCAGGAAGAGAATTTGTGCGCGGTCATGAGCAGTAAAAATGAATATGCAGTAAAAGAATATATCGATATCCAGGATTTAGGGAAACTTCCTCTGTTGACAGGGGAGAGAAACTCACATCTGTATGATTATATGAAGAATTTGTATGAGAGTAATGGCTTAAATTTTAATGTAGCGTTTTTTAATACCAACGAGGCAGAGTTGATGTTAGAGATGATGGCGTCTGGAACGGGCATCCTTCTGGCAACACAATCTATCGCTGAGAAGATATCGGGAAAAAATGCGAAAGCCTGTGTGATTATTCCGAGACAGAAATTGTGTACTGTCTTGGCATACAAAAAAGAGTGTAAGCTTAAGGGGCTGCAAATTGCATTTCGCAATCATATACTTCACTATTACCAGACTCTACAGTCAGAGGAAGAGGAAAATTTGGTGATGCAGGTGGAAGGCTCCGCAGCTGATTTCACGGAGAAAACAGATTTTAAATAAAAATACAGTTTTTTTGCTTGCATTTTAGATTTTGGGGTGTTATACTATAAAGCGTACTTTTGTGACAGGACAGAGTTACTCTGCCCAAAATCAGCAAATTTGGAAAGGAGGATTTCCGGTGAAAGTAAGATCATCTGTGAAACCGATTTGCGAAAAATGCAAGATTATCAAAAGAAAAGGAAGCATCAGAGTAATCTGTGAGAATCCGAAACACAAACAGCGTCAGGGTTAATTTCACTCTTGGATTGTTTGTGAAAAATTAGGCGGCTGCAGTAGAAACACCCGGAGGTGTTGTACTGTTTAAATAATATTGTGAGAGGTCACAATCTCGCAGCTTTATTTCCGAGGCAGAAACGTCACGATTTCTATCCTGTCTCGGGCGAAGTATTGCCTAATACCGAGAGGCTATTTCGGAGGTCCTTTTCAGGACACGACGGGCGTTAAGCCGGTCAATCGGAAAGGTTGTGTTGCAATTGCACGCAACTGGGTGTATTACCGAGACACCCCAATTAGGAACAATATTAACTGAGAGCAGTGAAAGATACGTCCCATTTCACCGTATGGCTACATACGTGACGTACGACACTGACTTTCCGTAGAAAAATGGAGGAAACATTACATGGCTCGTATAGCTGGTGTAGACTTACCAAGAGACAAACGTGTAGAAATCGGTCTGACCTATATTTATGGTATTGGAAGACCAAGTGCAACTCGCATCCTGGCTGATGCGAAAGTAAATCCTGACACTCGTGTTAGAGATTTGACAGACGAAGAAGTAAACAGAATCCGTGAAGTGATTGATGAGACTATGATGGTGGAAGGTGATCTGAGAAGAGAGATCGCTCTGAATATCAAGAGACTTCAGGAGATTGGATGCTACAGAGGTATCCGTCATAGAAAAGGACTGCCGGTTCGTGGTCAGAAGACTAAGACGAACGCAAGAACCAGAAAAGGTCCTAAGAGAACTGTTGCAAATAAAAAGAAATAACGCTTAAGCATGAGTTGTTGAATGCAAAAGTGTGCGCTTAAAGCTGTCAGTGGGAAGCTTTTGGCGCAAAGTTTCCATGTAAATATTTAATAGAAGAAAGCGTAGGTTAGTTTTAAAATGGCAAAAGTGACTAAGAAAACGACAAAACGTCGTGTCAAGAAAAACGTTGAACGCGGACAGGCACACATTCAGTCTTCTTTCAATAACACCATTGTTACTCTGACAGATACTGAAGGAAATGCTCTTTCTTGGGCAAGTGCAGGTGGTCTGGGATTTAAAGGTTCAAGGAAATCTACCCCATATGCAGCGCAGATGGCTGCAGAGACAGCTACAAAAGCTGCTTTGATACATGGTCTGAAAACTGTTGACGTAATGGTAAAGGGCCCGGGTTCCGGAAGAGAGGCTGCAATTCGTGCGCTTCAGGCATGTGGATTGGAAGTGACCAGTATCCGCGACGTAACACCGGTACCACACAATGGTTGTCGCCCGCCAAAACGTAGAAGAGTGTAATAGGAGGTAGCTTAGTATGGCAGTAAATAGAGTGCCAGTTCTGAAAAGATGCAGATCTTTGGACTTGGATCCAATTTATTTAGGAATTGATAAGAAATCAACCAGACAGTTAAAACGTGCAAACCGCAAGATGTCTGAATACGGTCTGCAGTTGAGAGAGAAACAGAAAGCAAAATTCATCTACGGAGTTTTGGAGAAACCTTTCCGCAATTACTATAAAAAAGCCGATAAGATGCAGGGCCAGACCGGTGAGAATCTGATGGTTATGTTGGAGAGCAGACTGGACAACATCGTTTTCCGTATGGGATTTGCCAGAACGAGAAGAGAGGCAAGACAGATCGTTGACCACAAGCATATCACTGTAAATGGCAAGGTTGTAAATATTCCGTCTTACCTGGTGAAAGCAGGAGATGTAATTGAAATTAAAGAGAAATGCAAAGGTTCCGAGAGATACAAAGGAATTCTGGAAGTAACCGGCGGTAGACTGGTTCCAGAGTGGCTGGATGTAGATCAGGAAGCGTTGAGAGGAACAGTTAAAGAGCTTCCGACTAGAGATATTATTGATGTTCCGGTTAACGAGATGTTGATCGTCGAGTTGTACTCTAAATAATCCAGATTTTTTTAGTACCCTCAAAACGATACAAGCCCAGAAGGAGGGACCTTATAAGTGTTTGATTTTAACAAACCCAAAATTGAAATTACTGAAATCTCTGAAGACAAAAAGTACGGAAGATTTGTAGTTGAACCTTTGGAAAGAGGCTATGGAACAACTTTGGGTAACTCCCTGAGAAGAATCATGCTTTCTTCTCTTCCGGGAGCTGCAGTAAGTCAGGTGAAAATTGACGGTGTGCTTCATGAGTTCAGCTCTATTCCAGGTGTGAAAGAAGATGTCAGTGAGATCATCATGAATCTGAAGAGCCTTGCAATCAAAAACAAGAGCAATGACAGTGAACCTAAAACCGCATACATTGAGTGTGAGGGAAAAGGGGTTGTCACAGCTGCGGATATCCAGGCTGATCAGGACATTGAGATCATGAATCCGGAACAGGTAATTGCTACGCTGAACGGCGGAAAAGACTGCCGGTTGGCGATGGAATTGACCATTACCAAGGGCAGAGGTTATGTGAGCGCTGACAAGGGAAAGTCGGATGATATGCCGATCGGTGTGATCGCTGTAGATGCAATCTACACTCCGGTAGACAGAGTGAACCTGGTGGTGGAGAATACACGTGTTGGACAGATTACAGATTTTGATAAGCTGACTTTAGATGTGTATACAAATGGAACGTTGGACCCGGATGAGGCAGTCAGTCTAGCGGCTAAAGTACTGAGTGAACACTTAAGCCTGTTCATTGATCTTTCTGAGAATGCGAAGACCGCTGAGGTTATGATCGAAAAAGAGGACAATGAGAAGGAAAAGGTTCTGGAGATGAGCATTGATGAACTGGAATTATCCGTACGTTCTTACAATTGTCTGAAGAGAGCCGGAATTAACACAGTGGAAGAATTGTGCAATCGTACTTCTGATGATATGATGAAGGTCCGCAACTTAGGACGTAAATCTTTAGAGGAAGTATTAGCGAAATTGAAGGAGCTGGGCCTGCAGTTGCAGCCTACAGAGGAGTAAATAAGGCTGAAGCATCAGGTTTGGCTAAAAATGTTTCGTCCGGCTGATACCGGATGAGAGCAGTCGAAGATAAAATAAAGTGGGTGCTGACGGTGTATCAGTAAGCCCGGAAGATGCATGGTATACCGTTCCACAGATGGAGGATGAAAATGGCAAAGTATAGAAAATTGGGTAGAACCTCTGCTCAGAGAAAAGCATTGTTGAGAAGCCAGGTGACAAGTCTGCTGTATCATGGCAAGATTGTTACTACCGAAACCAAAGCAAAAGAAGTTCGCAAGATTGCTGAGGGACTGATTGCAATGGCGGTTCGTGAGAAGGATAACTTTGAGACTGTCACAGTAAGTGCAAAAGTTCCACGCAAGGATGAGAATGGCAAAAGAGTAAAAGAAGTTGTAGACGGAAAGAAGAAGACTGTTTACGATGAAGTAAAGAAAGAGATTAAGAAAGATTCTCCTTCCAGACTTCATGCGAGAAGACAGATGCTGAAAGTATTCTATCCGGTAAAGGAAGTACCTGTAAAGGCAGCTGGAAAGAAGAAAAATACCAAGGAAGTTGATATGGTTGCAAAGATGTTTGATGAGATCGCTCCAAAGTATGTAAACCGTAACGGTGGATATACCAGAATCATCAAAATCGGACCTCGTAAAGGTGATGCAGCTATGGAGGTTGTATTGGAGTTAGTGTAAAATGAGTACCTTAGATGGGACTTAAGTTAGATAATACTGACAAAAGGTGAATGAAACATTACTGGAGAATCGTCAATTTGATGGTTCTCCAGTTTTTTCTTGCGTGTTTCACTTTGACGTAGTAAAATGTATCCAAAATGTGTTGTCGATAATGATAGGAACAGAAGGGATGCCGTATGGAGAAAAAAATGCTTTTTATCTTTAATCCGCGGGCGGGAAAGGGTCAAATTAAGTCAAAGCTAGTTGATATTGTGGACATTTTTGCGAAACACGGCTGGGAGATTATCATCTATCCTACGCAGAGAGCCCGTGACGCCTATGAGCAGGCGAGAAAATATGCCAATCAGGTAGATATGATTGTGTGCAGCGGAGGCGACGGGACGCTAGATGAGGTAGTGTCAGGAGTAAACCAGGAAAACGATCGCCTTCCGATCGGTTACATTCCGGCAGGAAGCACTAATGATTTTGCCAACAGTCTTTTTATTCCTAAGAATATGATTAAAGCGGCAGAGATTATTATGGAGGGCCATCTGTACCACTGTGATATTGGAAAGTTTAATGAGTCTATCTTTGCGTATATCGCAGCGTTTGGCCTCTTTACAGATGTGGCTTACCAGACAGATCAGGATTTAAAAAATGTGTTGGGCCATGTGGCTTATGTGCTAGAGGGGATGAAACGGATATTTGATATTAAGTCCTGTCACATGAGAGTGGAGGCAGATGAGAATGTATACGAGGAAGATTTCATATTTGGTATGGTGACTAACTCCAGATCGGTGGGAGGATTTAAACACCTCACGGGGAAAAATGTGGATATGAATGATGGTCTGTTTGAAGTGACCTTGATCAAAAAGCCGAGAAATCCGCTGGAGTTGCAGGAGATTGTCACTGCGATTTTAACCCAGGAGGATAACACGGAAATGATTTACTCGTTTAAAGCAGCCTGTCTGCAGATCGAGGCTGATACGCCGGTTCCCTGGACGTTGGATGGAGAGTACGGGGGGAAACCCTCAAAGATTTTGATTCAAAACTGCCACCAGGCGCTGAATATTTATCTGAGCAACAGTAAAAAACCCGTTCTGCGTTAAACGTCTATGGCGTTAACATACAAAAGATCAGTCAGGAAGAAAGGAAGAGAGCATGAGTGAATATGTGAAAGTAGCAGAAATTTTCGGACAGGATGTTTTCAACGACTCTGTGATGGAGGAACGCTTGCCCAAGAAGGTCTACAAAGAGCTGAAAAAGACCATTGAAGAGGGAAAAGAGCTGTCTTTGGAAATCGCGGATGTGGTTGCACATGAGATGAAGGAGTGGGCCATCGAGAAAGGCGCGACTCATTACACGCACTGGTTTCAGCCTTTGACAGGATTGACCGCTGAGAAACATGATTCTTTTATCACTGCACCGAAAGAAAATGGCAAGGTGTTGATGAGCTTCTCAGGCAAGGAGTTGATAAAAGGAGAGCCGGATGCCTCTTCTTTTCCGTCCGGCGGGCTGAGAGCCACCTTTGAGGCGCGGGGCTATACAGCCTGGGACTGTACTTCTCCCGCTTTTGTGAGGCATGACGCCGCAGGGGCGATCTTGTGTATTCCGACGGCTTTTTGTTCGTATACCGGGGAAGCTTTAGATCAGAAGACGCCTCTTTTGCGTTCCATGGAGGCTATTAATAAAGAAGCTTTGCGTTTGCTACGATTGCTGGGAAATACTACTTCTAAGAAAGTGACGCCGTCTGTAGGGGCGGAGCAGGAATATTTTCTTGTGGATAAGGCGAAATATCTACAAAGAAAAGATCTGATCTATACAGGTCGAACCTTGTTTGGGGCTATGCCGCCGAAAGGTCAGGAAATGGACGACCATTATTTTGGAGTGGTGCGCCAGAGAATAGCCGGATATATGAAAGAGGTAAATGAGGAGCTGTGGAAACTGGGAGTCACCGCTAAGACCCAGCACAATGAGGCAGCTCCTGCGCAGCACGAGCTGGCGCCGATTTACGCTCCAGTGAATATTGCGGTGGACCATAATCAGATCATTATGAGAGTTCTCAAGAAAGTAGCCAGCCGTCATGGGATGAAATGTTTGCTTCACGAAAAGCCATTTCAGGGTATCAATGGTTCCGGGAAGCATAACAACTGGTCATTGACCACGGATGATGGAATCAATCTGCTGGAGCCGGGAAAAACACCTCATGAGAATATTCAGTTTCTTTTGATCTTGACTTGTATTTTGAAAGCAGTGGATATTCACGCCGATTTGTTAAGAGAGTCAGCGGCTGATGTGGGGAATGATCAGCGTCTGGGCGGCAATGAAGCTCCTCCTGCGATTATCTCTGTTTTCCTGGGAGAGCAGTTACAAGACGTGTTGGAGCAGTTGATTACAACTGGAACAGCGACGAGAAGCAAAAAGGGAGGAAAATTGGAAACCGGTGTGCGGACACTTCCAGATTTGGTCAAGGACGCTACCGACCGTAACCGTACCTCACCGTTTGCGTTTACCGGGAATAAATTTGAGTTCCGTATGGTAGGTTCCAGAGACTCTGTGGCTGCATGTAATATTGTATTGAACACGATTACAGCAGAGGTATTCCAGGAGGTAAATGAGCGGCTGGAAAAAGCTGAGGACAGAGATCTGGAAATTCATGACATTATAAAAGAATTTGCTGCGGAGCATCAGAGAATTGTCTTTAACGGAAATGGTTATTCCAAGGAGTGGGAAGAAGAGGCAAAACGTCGTGGACTGCCGAATCTGCCTACGATGGTGGACACAATTCCAGCGCTGACGACTCCGAAAGCTGTGAAATTGTTTGAGAATTTCAAGGTGTTCAACCGGGCAGAATTGGAATCCAGAGCAGAGATTCAGTATGAGTCCTATGCGAAAGCCGTAAATATTGAAGCAAGGACTATGATTAACATGGCTACGAAACAGATCATTCCGGCAGTCATTCGCTATACGACAGTGCTTGCGGATTCGATTCACTCCGTGGGTTCCATTGAGGGAATGGATGTGAGCGTGCAGACAGAGATTCTCAAAAAGTGCACGGACTATCTGAGGGAGGCCAAAGAGGCGCTGAATGATCTAACGGAGGTTACGGATATTGCGGCTGAGATGGAGGATGGAAGAGACCGTGCTGTCTACTACCAGAAGACGGTTTTCCCGGCGATGAATCGGTTGCGCCGTCCAGTGGATGAGCTGGAGATTTTGGTAGACAAAAAGATGTGGCCGATGCCATCCTATGGAGATTTAATTTTTGAAGTATAGACGGATTTGATGATGCAATAAGGCTGTTGTCCAGATGGACGGCAGCCTTTTTATTCTATAGGAAAAATCCTTTAAGACCGTTCTGTGAAATCAAAAATCCTTTAAGAAGGATGTGCGATCGCAACAAGATATGTTACCGCTTCGTGATATGGTAGCAGATCACCTTGCCATTAATAAGCTCGAATTCGTAAAAGTAGACATTTTGCGGGCAACGGATAGCAAACGGCAATGCAGTAGGTGGCTATGGTATCGTAGCGGATAAGGGAAGGAAATCTCCCCTTATCCAAGCAAATCACTTGTATTTTAAAAGAAAGTAGATTATAATTGTATAGAATATATGAATTTGACAGATGGAACAAAAAGGAAGATACAGGAGATAGAAGATGAATCAGTTAAAATTTTTGGAAGATCAAAATGTGAGTTCAGGGTTGATCGAAGCGGTGAGAAAGTTTCGGAAAACTTATCCGGTGGATGAGGAAGTGGCACGCCGGATCGTGGAACCGAGTATTCCTTTTTATGGAAAAGATATCCTGGAAATGGCGATTGCTGCTTTGCTGGAAGGAGAAAACTTATTGCTGACTGGGCCAAAAGCGACGGGAAAAAATATACTTGCTGAGAATCTGGCCTATATTTTTAACCGCCCTACCTACAACGTATCCTTTCACGTAAATACCAATAGCGGGGATTTGATCGGTACAGATACTTTTGTCAACAATGAGGTACAGCTCAGAAAAGGAAGTATCTATCAGTGTGCTCAGTATGGCGGTTTTGGAATCTTAGATGAGATTAATATGGCGAAAAATGATGCAGTTTCTGTGCTCCATGCGACTTTGGATTACCGTCGCAGCATCGACGTACCGGGATACGACAAGATTGATCTGCATCCAGCGGCCAGGTTTATCGGTACGATGAATTATGGATATGCGGGTACAAAAGAGCTGAATGAGGCGTTGGTCTCTAGATTTCTGGTGATTGACATGCCGCCTCAGAATGAAGAAACTTTGCAGTTTATCTTTGACCAGATGTTCCCGAGTGCGCGGCAGGAGGCTGTTCAACAGTTTATCGGTCTGTTTTTGGATCTTCAGCTGAAGGCTTTGAACAGTGAAATTTCTACAAAAGCTCTGGATTTGCGGGGACTTTTGGCTGCCATGCGCATTGTGGATGCGGGACTAGAACCTTTAAAAGCTGTGAAGATGGGGATTGTCAACAAGACTTTTGACGTCTTTGAAAAAGAGATCGTGGAGGATGTGGTGATGACACGAATCCCGGAGGAGTGGACTAGAGAACAGGTCTATCAGGACTAGCGAGGAGAAAGTGGAAGATGCAGGAAACCATTTTAGACGATTATCAGCTGGAAATGGAAAATCGAATCCGCAATCTGCTTTGGACAGTCAGCGGAGATTATACGCTGGAGATGAAACCGAATGTAGAGACTTTCTTGCGTTCGAAGTCTCTTGCCCTTTATGACGGAATTAAACAGGGAGCTTTTGCCAAATATTACGACAAAGATCTACTGGGAATGTATCTGGTCAAGAAAATTTTCTTACAGGGTCTGGAAACTCCTCTGACGGCGATTGCGCAGCTTTGTATAGAGGAGGCGATCGGGGAAAAGATTGTCAGGGAGAGGCCTGGAATTGTGAGAATCCGCCTACAAGCATTTCAGGATATGATTGACCAGGAATTCGAAGTCTTGGCTAAGAGTCCGCTGGGAAGGCTGAAGTTTGCGCTGCTGAAGGAAAAGGTTCAGGGAAGCTATTTCGTGGAGCGACAGATTCGTGAGTGGATGGAGCAGGTCTATGAGGCGGGAGATGCTAAGGATACCATGGAGCTAATTGTTATCATTGACCGGCTGTATAATCAGATTGTCGATCCCTGGTTTGAGCGCCAGCACGGTACGCTTCAGACAGTTATGGCTGTGACGCTAGAAGAGCTGACGGAATACAGTTGGGAGGATTTTCTCTCAGAAGAGATGTATGAGGAAGCTTTAGAGAGTTATGTTCAGAAAATCACAGAGAATATGACAAATCTAGAAGAGAATCAGGTTACCCAGGAGATGAAGGAGAAGCGCAGAGTCAAAAATAAGATTACAGTGCTGGATCCTGCGGTTTTGGAACGGTCTTATACTTATGTAGAGCTGAATTATGGGAGGACTTATCTAAACCCATTGGAGGAAAAACGTCTGAATTACCATTTGTGCCGGGATATTCACAGTGACTGCAGTCTGTATTTTACGCAAGGAATTTTAAAGAACCCGGTGAAGAGAAATTACCAGTTGGAGTATGCAAAGAAGCAGAAAGATAAGAATCTGTGGACCTACCATGACAAACATCGGATTGTAAAGAGAAATATTTCTTTGTTGACCGAGATGCTTCGAAAATCTCTAGTACTTCGCAGCGAGTCGGTTCAAGTTCTGTCAGACAGAGGGGAGATCATTCCCTCCCGCCTATGGAGAGTGGGACGTTCTACCGACGCGAAGGTGTTTCGAAGGGAGTTGAAAGCGGATTCCTCGGAGTTTGTGGTGGATGTGCTGATGGATGCCAGCGGTTCACAAAGAAGCAGACAAGGGGATGTGGCCCTCCAAGGCTACATTATCAGCGAAGCTTTGAGCAATGCCCAGATTCCCCATAGAGTTATGAGTTTTTGTACCTTCTGGGACTACACGATTTTACATCGGTTCCGAGACTATGACGATGACAGAAAGGCCAATGCGAATTTGTTTGAATATAACACTTCATCCAACAACAGAGATGGTTTGGCGATCAAAGCCGCGGGGTATGAGCTGCTTCAGAGAGATGAGGAGAAAAAGATCATGATAATTCTCAGTGACGGAAAGCCTTACGATGTCATTGTAAACCGTCCGAATGCCAGAAATCCGCAGCCCTATCAAGGAAAGTATGCGGTCAGAGATACAGGATTTGAGGTGAGAAAACTGAGAAATATGGGAGTGAGTGTTCTAGGAGTGTTCGCGGGTGAGGAAAAGGATTTGGCGACGGAGAAGAAAATTTTTGGCAAGGATTTTGCCTATATCCGGGAGATCACGAACTTTTCCAAAATTGTCGGGAGGTATCTCACAAAACAACTGGAAGCTGATTCCTGAGATACAAAAGGAAGAGTTTTGGCATCTTAGCTGCACGCAGAAAAAGGACCACGCGCAATGGTCCTTTTTCTGTGTTTACGAAGGAGGTTGATTAGGCTACTCCTTCAGAGGAATTAAACGAATTAACTGTATGTTTCTTTTTTAGGAACAAGATGCCAGCAGCAGATAAGGCTCCAACGATCAACACGATAGTTTGGAATATGAAAATGTAGGTATAAGCAACATTTCCATAATTATCTAGCCAGTGTCCATACATGGTGAACTGGAAAAGGTCGGGGGAGAAACCAACTGCTGCTACCAAGCCGATAGTAGAAGCGGTGTATTCACGGGAGACACCTGCCTCCGTGACCGTTGCGTAGTAGGAGCCGCGTCCAATATATACGGCAGCGGACATAATCAAAGTCAGAGCAATTAGGAATGCTGCGCCTACGCCTTCACCAGCCTGAATCAGATAGATCAGTCCTAAGACGCCGACGGCATAGACACCTAATAGAACTTTTGACGGTGATTTGACAAGGTCAGAGAGAAAACCGCCTACAGGTGCGCCTACCAAAGTCATGCCGTGTTGTCTGGCGATGGCTACCCATCCGGTGAAGACAACGGTAACTCCTAAAACATCGGTGAAATATGGAGTAAAATAAGTTAGTGTATTCAAGAAGGAATATACTGCGAATACATTTAAGGCTACCAGCCAGGTCGCGGGAGATTTCACAATCACCTTGGCGTCTTTTAAGAAGCTGGTTTTTTCTGTCGCCTCAGCAGCTTTTTTCGCAAGCTTTTCTTTGGGGTTATCCAGCACGAAGGCAATCAGGACTGTCAAAACGAAAGAGAGAATAGCGATGCCGATAATTGCAGCTTTCATCCCGGCAATTCCTTCCATAAATTTTACGTACAAGAGCATCATCACGGCATTAAAAATAATATTAAAGATACCGATACAGGTTTCATTCATACCAAAGATTTTTCCTTGGTTTTCGTCTGTGGTCAAGTCCCGTACGATTTTAATATGAGTAGGGTAGTTTAAGAATAAACTTGCTACTGCGAATCCAATCCACATTAGGAAAGCGAAGGTGTAGGTCGGATTTAAGACAAATAAAAGTGAAAAAACACCGTTTAGAAATACAGAAGCAACATAAATGTACTTGTAATTAAAACGGTCAGCCAACCAACCGCCAATGGGAGCTCCGAAAACATTTCCGAAGCCGTAAACCGTAATTAAAAGACCAAGCTGAGTGTTGGTGGCTCCGATGAATTCTTGAAAAGGATCGTACCAAATATATTGAATAAATGGTATCAGATAGACGATTGACCAACATGCGCCTAAAGATAACAGAGTGATTGGAAGTTTCAGTTTGCTTTGTTTCATTGACATAATTTCATCCCCCTTTACGTTTGCTTAATCAATGTTTGTTCTGAACGATAGAACGATGTTCTAATATATTCATACATTATCATAAAAATTGTAAAAAATCAATTAAAAAATACAAAAAATCAGAATATATTATAAAACAGTAAAAATATACAAAAAATATTAAAAAAGATTTCTTATAATACAAATAAAATATTTTTTGTTCTAAAATAAGAATGGGCAATACTTTGGATAAATCTAACAAAAATATATGAATTTTTTACGATTTACTCTTTTATTTTTGTCTATTTTGTTATAAAATAAGACTAGGTATGTGAAAATAATAAATAGAAGAGAAATAGGGGAACATACACTTTTACGAGAAGGGATTGAGCTTATGATATCGAATCAGGTACTTCAGAATACGTTAGAGGGACTTAAAGAGATCTCTAGGACAGAATTTTGCGTAATTGACACAGAGGGAAAAGTGCTCGCTTCCACTTTTACAGATTATGTGATTAATCAGGTGGATGTGCAGGCATTTGCGAATTCACAGGCAGACAGCCAACTGGTAAAAGGGTATCAGTATTTCAAAGTTTGCGATGACCATCAGCTGGAGTATATTTTAGTGGTTCATGGAGAAGACGAGGATACATATATGGTGGGAAAGCTGGCTGCTTTTCAGATACAAAATCTGATAGTGGCTTATAAAGAGCGCTTTGACAAAGACAGCTTTATCAAAAACCTTCTGCTAGATAACCTGTTGCTGGTGGATATCTATAATCGAGCTAAAAAACTTCACATTGAGGCGGATGTGCCCAGAGTCGTTTTAATCCTAGAGACGATGCAGGAAAAAGATCACAATTCTATAGAAAGTGTAAAGAGCCTGTTTGGAGGAAAAAGTAAAGATTTTATCACTGCTGTGGACGAGAAGAGCATTATCATAGTTAAAGAGTTGGCGGAAAATGAGGGGTATGCGGAGATGGATAGACTCTCCGAAACCATTCTGAAGACTCTTGGTCTAAATAAGCAGCCCGGAACACATATTGCCTATGGAACAATTGTAAAAGAGTTGAAGGAGGTCTCACGTTCTTACAAAGAGGCAAGGATGGCACTGGATGTAGGAAAGATCTTTTTCGGGGAGAGGGAGGTCATCGCGTACAGTTCTCTTGGAATAGGAAGACTGATCTATCAGTTGCCAATTCCCCTTTGCAAAATGTTTATTAAGGAAATCTTTGAGAACAAGTCGCCGGATGACTTTGACGAGGAGACATTGGTGACGATTGATAAATTTTTTGAGAATAGTCTGAATGTGTCTGAGACATCAAGGCAGTTGTATATTCACAGGAACACTCTTGTGTATCGTTTAGATAAATTACAGAAGAGTACGGGACTGGATCTGAGAGTGTTCGAGGATGCGATAACGTTTAAAATTGCTTTGATGGTAGTACGTTATATGAAGTATATGGAGACGTTGGAGTACTAAGCCTGTAAAATCAAGGGTTTGCGGGATTTTCGAATAAGAAAAATCGAGTTTTGCCTACCATTTGCCTACCAAAATTTTCATGGTAGGCAAACTCTATTTTATGGCGTTTTCAAACAGGGAGACTGCCTGGTTCTGCATCTCTTCTGTATTGAACACGTACCGCTCCATTGTGACTTTGATATTCTTATGTCCGAGGCGTTCCATGATGGTCTTTGGCGAAGCGCCGCTCTGGGCCAGAATGGTGCCGTGTGTGTGACGCAGGCAGTGTGGATGGAATAATTCTATGCCGACCTTGTCTTTGACGATTCTGGACATATGCTTCGCATGTTCAGTGGTCAGGATGGTACCGTCTTGTTTTACACCGAGCGGCCAGATCTCCTGGTAGCTGTCAGGTACCTGGGAGTCCGCGGGCAGCTGGATGATCGTGTTGTCCGGCAGCAGGTAGGTATTTTTATAGTATTCCCTGTAGCGCAGCCGATCACATTCCCTTCTTTTTAGTTCTTTTTGGATTTCAGCCTCGAGTAAGGAATCAATTTTGTTTATCCGGAAGGAATCATACTTTGGATTTGTGTACAGCAGAATTCCCTTCTGTTTTTGGAGCTGATGCGAGACAGACAAAGTATGCCGAACAGGATTGTAGTCAGCAAGCAGATCTGTGCCGAAGATCTCTCCGATTCTCTCCCCGGTATGGTATCCGACAATCAGAGGAAAGAAGAGATACGAATGACTCTCAGGAGCAGAAGAGAAATATTCTTTAATTTGCTTCCAGTCTTCTTTTGAGAGAACAAAGTCCGTATGGTCTTTGGCTTTCTTGTCCACCTTAATATCCGGTATTTTTACATAGATACAAGGATTGCTGCGTATGTACCTTAAAGGCTGTACGGCATAGTTTAAAGCTCCTGACAGTACTCCCAGAATGTTTGCAATGGACTGTCTTGCAAGCTTTTTTTGTGAGTGAAGGACCTCATCCACCCATTCCTGAATAACATCCGGTTCCAGGCTGGAAATCCGGTAACTGCCCAGGTAGGGCTTGATATGCAGACGGATATGATTTTTGTAGGTATCCTGTGTCTTGTATGTTAATTTGCTGGCATATCTTTTGTACCAGTAGTCCAGGTAATCCGACAGGCTGATTGCAGAGGGAGTGAAGACGCGTCCGCCGCTGTCGTATTCTGCCTTTGCTTTTATGCCCGCATTTAGGGCGTCTGCTTTGGTGCGGAATCCGCCCTTGGATATTGGTTTTCTTTTTCCGTCAATTTTGGCTCCTTCGAAGCTGTATTCCCAGGTCTTTCCTCTCTTTCGTGTTCGTAGTTCACCCATTCTATATCATCCTCCTTTTGGGTATAAAAATAACAGCCAGCGCGAACGAGTGTTCCACTTGCGGGGGCTGCCCGAAGATGATACAATATTACCGATCAAAGTACTTGCATATCTTCGGATATGTGGCCGCTCTGGTGTTGGCGCACTGGGGCGGTTTTTATTTTTGCTCAATTTGTTTCTTTATGTTTTCTTTCAATCGGTTGGCAGCATTGCTGTTTTCCAATGATTTCAACTGATAATAAGCCACACTTCTTAATTTCTGTACTCTTTCTTCAGTTGGAAGCCCCTGACGAATTAAGTCAGCGTTTAAGCTCTCAAGATTTACCAAGACAATGAGTTGTTCTACGCTGGCAAAATCACGCATATTTAATTTTTTATTTCCAGTTTCTTCTCTCCATTGCTTTGCTGTTTTTCCAAACAAAGCCATATTCAATATGTCTGCTTCTGTGGCATATTTATAACTTTTCTCTTGCTTTGTAAGTTCTGGAGTAATGAGAAATTCTTTTATTGCATCTGTGTGGATGCGATAATTGATTTTTGATAGTTCCCTTTTCGTATCCCATCCGATTTCAAGACGTTTGGACTCTTCTAGCTTAAGTCGTTGGTAATCCTTTATTATGTATAGTTTAAATTCCGGGGATATCCACGAAGCAAATTCAAACGCTATATCTGAATGAGCATAAGTACCACCGTATCGGCCGGCATGTGATGTAATACCAATAGCGGACATACGCTCTATCCATTGTTTCGGTGTCATAATTAGGCGCCCAGGTTCACTTCTAACCGTCTGGAATTCCATACGGTTAAAATTAGGATTATATAAACTTTCCCAAGTTGCCAGGAAATCTATTGTTGAATAAGAACTCATCCAGTTAGATATTACAATTCTTGGGTCATCTGTGTTTTTCCGTTTGGCAATATCGGTAAGGGAAATGTAATCGCGCGTATTACCCTGATTTAATATTACAGATATTTCAGTTCCGTTTGCATTTATTTTCATTATATACACCTTCTTCCTTTTGTGGCAACTCCTGTTGGCGCAGGGGCGGTTTTAATTTCTGGTAAAAGTAAAAAGCACCCATACAAATACTTGCATGAGTGCCTTTCAACCATAATCAATATGGTTCTCTCTACACAAGTATACTACTATAATTCCCATTTGAAATCAACAGTAATAACGAATCTCTTTGAAATAAGCAGTCCAGCGCTGAATAATCTCCTGGCTTCGAGCTTCTATGATTTCCATAATATCCCGCAATTTACGCTTTGGTATACGAGAATTGTTATTGCACAGAAGACACTTACCTGTCTGAGTTATCCATATTTTGGTAGAATTCTCTTGCGGAACTCCTTCACTTACATGGACATGGATAGGCTCTAGAGGATCGTTTTCATTTGACCAGAAATAAATAATGTAATTGCCAACTTTAAAGATTTGCGGCATTATCGAAGCCTCCTTCTCTTGCCAAGCGGATAATGATGTGTGCAACACTCTGAAGATATTCGGTAAAATATTGAATTTCTTCAGAAGAAAATCCATCAATATTTTTCCACTTATATAAGGGAAGATAGCATTCCGCAGAATGAAATCCACCATGAACTGGTTTTTCAAAATAAACTTTGACAGTTTCGATACCGTTTTCATCATAAGTTTCAGAATGAACAACTTCGGTTTTATCAGACAAAGTCATAAATGGATACATCATGTTTTATTCACCGTCCTTTCAAAGTAATAATAAATGCCGCAACAGTTATATCTTACTCACCATTTATAAGTTCCATTTCTTCGGCGGTTGGAGTGCGGCCGGATTTTTTGATCATACGGAGCATGCGGGCACGTTCGTCCATCCCGAAAGATATAGCATTTTTACATGTTTCTACAGACAATTCATATTTGCCTTGGCGTTCATACAGCATTGCGAGTCTTTTAAATGGAGGGATATTTTTCGGTGAAGACTCACCATACTTGATGTCAATAGCATGCATCTTTTTAAAATAATTTATGGCATCAATGCATTCTTTTTCCACTTTCTGTGCAAGTGTACCTGTGTACTCTTTCAAGTTGTATAAAGTAGACCAATCCTTTTCGATTTTTTCTAAAAGAGCATAATACTTATCAGATATTGGTCTTGATTCTTTTTGGTACTCCATGAAAATTTCGGTACTATCTTTCGGGAAACTCCATTTATTTTCCCTTTTTAGTGACTTCCATTGCTTATCTGTTCCGCCCATGCTTACATAATCTAGCCAATTATCGTATTCTGATTTTGTAAAATCAGGCTTAAAAGCGTCTGTAGCTTTTCCTGTGAATAAAAATTTCAAGAATCCCATAGAAAACCTTTCCCTATTGCGGTAAGTATCTTTTGACAACATCGATAAGACTTTGCTTGTATTTATACAGATCGTTCAAAGAGTCGATGTAAATGCGATTAAACTTTTTATTTTCATCAGGAATAAGCAATTGCTTATTTTTCTTATCAAGATTTATTCTGCATATGGGCTTTCTGTTATTATTTTTATATAAGATACCAAAATAGCTTTCGGTATCTCTATGGGTAATATCTTCTACAGGCACCGCCTCTGCCAATAAGCCACGAATAATATAAAATGCTTCGATTTCTTCCTCTGTAGTAATTATTTTGGAAACGTGTTCTTCCGCTTCGGGAGCCTCTTCAGGAATAGTTTTTTCCGGCTCGTCCTCGGATAGAGCGGAAGATATCTTATTATTAACAATTTCATTCACAAAAGAAGAGAAGGATTTCTTGACTATTGGAGTAAATTTTTCTAATACTTTTTGATTCTTTTGTCCATCATAAATGCCAGATAAAATAAAACGTACAAAATCCTCGGAAGGATTTTCAAATTCTGAGGATAACACCTTTTTAATAAGAGAACTGTACTTTAGTTCTTCAGCAGTGCTAAATATGCTATCCTTGTCAAAGTTCTCCTTACAGAATTTTTTGAGCTGGATAATAGAGGAATCTTTGATATTTGTTATATCAAGTTCTAAAAATGGCACTAAATCCATTTTATTGGATTCTTCTAGATCGGTATAAAATCTGTAGATGATGCCATTGGTTAAGATTCCAAATTTAGCCGGAGTTGTTCCAAAATATCTGAAAAGCTGAGATGAGTGCTTATCCAACTGCTCTGTGCAACTCTTACATTCGATTAAAATATTGGGCTCACCATTTTCAAGAATTGCATAATCTACCTTTTCGCCTTTCTTAATTCCCACATCTGCCGTATATTCTGGGCAAAACTCCAAAGGATTAAATACATCGTATCCCATGATTTGAAATAAAGGTACGATAAGGGACATTTTAGTTGCTTCTTCCGTAGTTATTGTAGATTTCATGCTTACTACACGCTCTGAAAATTGTTTAATTTGTTCATTAAATTCCATAGTTATCCCTCTTGTGAAATTATAAATATTAAAACGCTGAAGCGAATCAATCAATTTTTTTTAAACTCCATAATCATTTCATTGTATCCTGCCAGTCTTGCAAGCTGGCTTTTTGTATATCCTGGATTTTCCAATATCAGTGAATCCGGGATTAGAAGTTCCGCCGCAAAGATATTGGCTTCTTTCTCTATTTTTGCTGTCGATAAAAATGTTTTATTCCTGATAAAGTAACAGTTTTCTCTTCGGTGTAAAATAGCATGCCCTAATTCGTGGGCCATTACTAAACGCATATCATGATCAGAAAGTTCATTGTTCAGAAAAATACATCTATGCCTTTTAAGATAAAGATAGCAACCGCTATAGTTGCCCATAGGCCCTATAATATATTCCACCTTTAATCTATCAGCAATTTCAAAAGGATCCCTGGTATCAAATTTTTTGACATAATGTGCAACGGTAGACTTTATACTTTTGCTCACCATATATAAGCACCTACTTTTTATTCTTATTTGGGTTGTATAAATCCTTATTTATTTTCTTTAGCCTTACCAGCATTGCTTCAAGCTGCGTAGCGAAGAGTTCCCTATCATCTTCCGGAATGTCCTGACCATCAAAGCTGGCAGGACCGCCTTCCTGATTATTTAATTTTTCCATAATAGATTCAAGATCTTTTGCTATATCCCTTTTATCTCTGGCGTTTAACTGTGGAGCTTGTTGGGCATCTTCTTTTCCTGTCATTAAATAATCAGTACTAACACCTAAAAAATCTGCAATTTTTTGGATTTTATCGACACTAGGTGTTATTGTTTTAAATTTGCCTATATAACTTCTTGCAAATCCCAGCTCTTTTTCAAGGCAATTGATAGAATAACCTTTTGCATTCGCTGCCTTTTTTACATTTTCGTAAAGTCCCATAGTAAACTCCTCCAAATATTGCGCAATTTACTATTGACATACGCAAAATCTTATGTATAATAAAACTATAAGTTACGCAAGATATTACGAATGTCTAAGATAAATAGCATTCATGATGTGTTTGTATGTGGTAATTCAAATATAGAATATTTTGCGTAACTTGTCAATATGAAATCGTAAAATATTGCGTTTATGAAAGGAGGAGAAAATTGCAGATTTACGATAACGTAAAAGCAGCTTGTAAGGAAAAAGGGGTTGCTATTTCAGAATTAGAAGAAGAACTCGGATTTCCAAGAGGCAGCATTTACAAATGGAACAAGCATCTTCCTAGTGTTGAAAAACTAAAAAGTGTTTCTAAAAAGCTGGAAAAACCGATGGAATATTTTCTGGAATAGGAGGTGAGGAGGAATATTCATATATTGCTATTAGGATGATATGGAGGTTAGCATGGAAAACAAAAATTTTATATTCCTTGCAGCAGTAATTTGCATTATCTGGATAGCCTATACATGCGGTTATTTATCAGCAATCTTTCTATTGGCTTTTTATATATGGATATTAAGAAGGGATTAGTCTTTTAACTTTTTGGACCAAGAATTTAATTTGCTAAGTATGAAGAAAATTACGACATATACCCCAACACATATATAAAGACCGTAGTCTGGAGAGAATTTTGCTAATGGATATAGCAATACAACAGGAATAAAAATAGAGCCTACATTAACCCAAGCAATTATACTTTCCACTTTCTGCTTAAAAGTCATGCGAATAAAAATTTCATACCAATTTTTGGAGGGATATCCTAAAGCCTTTTTTAAAAGCTCATAATCTATACAGACTTGATGTTTTATTCTTTTAAGAATTTGTATGTAATTGCCCTTATTTTGAATTGCGTTTTTTAAAGCTTTTTTTAGATCATGAAGTTCGGGAAAAGCAAGAAGATAATTGTTGTTAAGAATCTCTGAAAGCTCGTTGTAATACTTGACCGCATCTTCTGGCGAAATCTCATCCGATACTTCAAAAAATAATTTATATAGCGGCAAGTATATATTATCCAACTGACGTTCTTTAATATTTAACTTATTGGGTTTTAGTACATTATATTTTGTGACCCAGTATGTAGTTACAGCGACAATTATTATACTGAATAAATTTATGTAGTTTTCGCCATTAAGATTAAGAAAAAAGTTTTTTAAAGCATCAAATATTTCCATATTTTTATTCCTTTCATAATGCTAGTTATGACAGTACCTACATTAAAAGTATAGAGAACTCTAAAAGGAAAAGCAACAGAATAATGAAAAAGGGAGAACCAAAATGAAGATGAATAAAGAAAAATTCTTAAAGACTGAACTTGGTAGCAGCATGAAGGAATGTGTAGCTGCTTTGGATAAGTGGCTAGAGGTTGAGGACAGAAAAGCAGCTCTCTGGTGTCAGGCACAATGGGAAGTGTATCAGATGGCACTCCGGCAGTTCTATGGTATTGAGTGTCATTTGACACGAACCGATGAGTATTTTGGCATAGTTACTGAGGATGAGTCGGATTGGCTGTTCAAGGTTGAGCGATAGGAGGTGAAGATTTATGGTAGAGCCGTATAAACCGCTTTATACAGTGAAAGAAGCATCAAAAGTTTTAATGATGAGTGTATCAGATACTTATGCACTTATCAATTCAGGAGAACTTCCTTATTTGCTGTTAGGCAGCAAAAAGATTAGAGGCAGTGATCTTGAAAGATTTATTGAGTCTTACAAACCGGAGGAAATAAACCATGAGAAAACTACTGAAGGACCCCACTAGGGACCTGACGATCACGGGCCTGTTGGCATACCTGATTACCTACTCAGGATTTTTCGAGTTTGGCCGGGTATCTCAAACAATCTGTACTTTTCTAGGGATGGCCTTGGTGATTTTGATCGTATTGATCTGGCTGGAAAGTAAAAATGAGCCTCAGGGCAGCACCCCATAAGGCTCTAAATGAAAGTATACAGGTAAAATACCTGTCTTTATCATAAAAGAAAGAGAGGGAAATGTCAAATGATTAAAGTAGATTACGAAGATTTCATTCGATTAATCAAAGCAGAAGAGAAACTGGAAATCATTAAAAGAATGACGGATAAAGATGAATGCATTCTTTCAAAAACATTGAAAAAGATTATTGGAGAATCAGATGAAAACGAATAATCCAGTATTCGATGCGGAAAGGCACGAACAGACGGACCGGGATTTTATTCTTTGTGATCTTTGCGAACAGCCCATATACCGGGAGGACAGCTTTTACAATGGCGACATGGTGTATGAGATCAATGGGCTGTCGGTCTGCGAAGACTGTATTGGCGATTATATACGATCACTAGGAAAGGAGCTGAGTTGATGGATAATACAGAACGAATTTCCAGGCTGTATGATCTGATGGATGAACAGCTTTCAGAAATCAATGATAATCCAGTTTATGAGCAGTATCGCAGCCGGTCAATTACCAATTACGCGCAAGCGATTAAAACATTGATGGAGGTAGACAAAAATAAACAGCAGAAGGGAGAGAAAGATTAATGTCAAAAGTAATTTGCATTGCAGGAGAATCCGGCAGCGGAAAAACAACGAGTATGCGGAATTTAGACCCCAAAACGACGTTGTACATAGACTGTGATAAAAAGGGGCTGTCATGGAAGGGCTGGAAGAAGCAGTATAACACAGAAAATAAGAATTATATTAAAACAGATTTTGTGCAACAGGTGTTTATCGCCTTGAAAAAACTGGAAACAGACTGGAAAGACAAAAAGGTGGTAGTAATTGACACGATCAACGGGCTTATGATAGCGGACGAAATGCGTCGGAGTAAGGAAAAAGGGTATGACAAATGGGTTGATCTAGCCGCTTGTGTCTGGGATTTAGTATGCTATGCCTATGAATTACGAGACGATCTGACAGTAATTTTTACAGCCCATACCCAGACAGACCATGACGAAGCAGGCTATATGTTTACTCGCATTAAAACATCCGGGAAGAAGCTGGACAAGATTGTGCTGGAAAGTAAGTTTACTACGGTACTTCTGTCAAAGTGTGTGGATGGGAAATACCTTTTTGAGACCCAGGCGAAGAATAGCACGGCCAAGAGTCCCCTAGGAGCTTTCGAAAGTTTTGAAATTGAAAATGATATTGTAAAAGTAATTGAAGCATTGGAGGAATTTTAGAATGAAAAAATTAAATGGTTATGAAACAGCACAGGCATATTTTGAACAGGAGCGGCTTCCGGTAGGGGGTTATGTCCTGAAAATCTTAGATGTGAAATATCAAGAAAATAGCTGGGGAGACGTAATCCTTTTGTCTTTTGATATTGAGGAAGGCGAATATAAAGGATTTTTTGCCAACAATTACCGGGCGCAGACACAGGAGGATAAAAAATGGAAGGGTACATACAGACTCCGTGTTCCAAAGGACGATGGTTCGGAACAAGATAACTGGACAATGCGCAGGTTTAAGACGGTGATTTCCGCCTTCGAGGAATCTAATTCAGGCTATCATTGGAACTGGGATGAACAAACCTTAAAAGGAAAAATGATTGGCGCTTTGTTTAACAACAAAGAATATGAGTTTGACGGCAGACATGGGTTCTTTACAAATTGCCACAGTCTGGTAACAGTAGAAAAAATCCGTTCCGGCAAATTCGAAATTCCAGCAGACACACTTTTGAAAGAAAAGAAAGACAACGGATATCCAGCAGGCAGCACACCGGCAGGGGGCGGCTTTATGAATATTCCAGAAGGAGCAAAGGATGAATTGCCATTCTAAAATGAACATTTTTGAGCAAAAAGAAGTCTTAAAAACGTTTGAAATATTGGTAGATACAAGGGAGCAGGATACCGAAAAAAGCAGAAAAAGGTATGAAGAATTTGGTGTTCCATACACAAAAAAAACTTTGTCTTATGGGGATTATACATACAATTTAATTCTTCCAAATGGTACTAAATTATATGATAATTCGGAAACAATAAGCCCTATTTGTGCCGTGGAAAGGAAGATGAATTTGGACGAACTGGCAGGCTGTTTTACACGCAGCCGCCAGCGATTCCAGAGAGAATTTGAAAGAGCTTTGGACAATCATTGTAGGATATATTTGTTATGCGAAAACTCTAATTGGGAGAACTTGTTGAACGGAAAATACCGCAGTAAATTCCACCCAAAAGCATTCGCAGCGTCTACAATAGCGTGGATGATTAGATATAACTTAAATGTCATTTTTTGCAAAGAAGAAACATCAGGAAAGCTTATCAAAGAAGTCCTCTACAGGGATGCTAAAGAGAGATTGGAAAGAGGTGAATTTGATGGCTAAAGGATGGGTAGTGATATATCGAAGCATTATGGATAATCCTTTATGGGAAGATAAGCCTTTTTCCAGGGGACAGGCGTGGATAGATATGATTCTTTTGGCCTCTCATAAAGATACTGAATTTTACTTTGACGGAGATATGGTTTCAATTGAAAAAGGACAAATTATCACAAGTAAGAGGAAATTAGGAGATCGGTGGGGATGGTCAAATTCTAAGGTAAATAAGTTTCTAAATGAATTAGAAAAGGTCGGAATGTTGTCTCAAAAAAGCGACACTAAAAAAACCACTATAAAAATTGTGAAATACGAGCAATATCAAGGGTTTGGGAGTATCGAGGCTATAGAGAAAACATCACACAAAGCATCACAGAAACGTCACAGAAACATCACTCAGGCATCACAGAAGCATCACGGAGGCATCACAGAGGCATCACAGAAACACACATTCAACAATGTAAACAATTATAACAATGATAACAATGTAAACAATAAAGAGCCTGTGGCGCCTATTTCTCCTCCGCTTGAGGAGCGAGAAGGAATTGATCTGTGGAATATGAGCGACGAAGAGTATGCGGAAATGAAAAGGAAAATAGAAAATGGAGATATACAAATTTGACCGAGAGGATGCAATACGGTTCGGAAGAGAGATCAGGGCCAGGTATTGTGTAAAGGGAGATGAGCTGAGATTTGACCGATGCCCTTACTGCTTAGGTGGAAGCAACGGAAAAGACAAAGGGACCTTTTCGATCAATCTTGATACTGGACAATTTAAATGTTTAAGAGCGTCCTGTGATGCCCACGGTAATATGATTACGCTCGCTAGGGATTTTAATTTTTCGCTTGGAACTGAGGTGGATGAGTATTACAGCCCCAAGAAACGATTTCGGAATATCCACAGAAAAGAAAAGCCGCAGACAAAGCCAGCAGCAGTTAAATACCTGGAGAGCAGGGGGATAAGCGAAGAAACAGCAAAACGGTATAATATCACCACGCAAAAAGACAATGAAAATATTTTAGTGTTTCCGTTTTACGACGAAAATAACATCTTGCAATTTGTAAAGTATCGGAAAACCGACTTTGACAAAGATCGGGACAAGAACAAAGAGTGGTGCGAACGAAACTGCAAACCGATATTATTTGGAATGAACCATTGTGACCCAGAGCAACCAACGTTGGTTTTGACAGAAGGACAGATAGATTCTTTGTCTTGTGCGGAAGCTGGAATTAAAAACGCCGTAAGTGTTCCGAACGGGGCAAAAGGATTTACCTGGATACCCTATTGCTGGGACTTCCTCTCTAGATTCGCAAATTTGGTCATATTTGGCGATTTTGAGCATGAGGCGATATCTTTATTACCTGAGATGCAAAAACGCTTTCACGGGACCGTTAAGCACATCAGAGAGGACGATTACAAAGACTGTAAGGACGCAAACGAAATTTTACAGAAATATGGTCCGGAATATTTACAGAAATGTGTGGAGAATGCAGTTCCGGTAAGCAACCCCAAAATAAAACCTTTGGAAGAAGTAAAACGAATGGACCTGAACGCCATGGAAAAGATAAGGTCCGGGATTTATGGACTGGACAAACTAACAGGTGGTTTTTACTTTGGACAAGTAATCTTAGTTACCGGGGAGCGTGGTTTTGGAAAATCTACGTTGGTGTCCCAATTTGGCACACAAGCAATCGCGGCTGGATACCCTACATTTTTCTATTCTGGTGAGCTGATGGATTGGTATTTTAAAGCGTGGATAGAGTACCAGATCGCAGGGGCGCGGAATATCAATGCTTTGATATCAGATTATGGCTATAAGTCATACTCCATTCAGGCAGATAAATTGCAGCAAATTGAAAATTGGTATGCCGGGAAAGCTTATATTTATGACAATGGGATTGTTACGGAAGACACAGAAGAAGAGACTTTGCTGGAAACTCTAGAAAATGCTATTAAACAATATGGATGTCGAGTTTTTGTTATTGATAATCTTATGACGGCAATCTCAGATGATTTATCATCAGACTTGTATCGGATGCAGACAAAGTTTGTAAAAGCCTTGACTGTGCTGGCAAAAAGATATGATGTGCTGGTATTTCTGATTGTCCATCCTAGAAAGTCTACTGGGGTAGCATTTGATAATGATGATGTGGCCGGAAGCTCAAATATTACTAATCTGGTTGATGTGGTAATCCGGTATGGCAAACCGAAAGATAACGATAAAAAGGACTCCACAGAGAGGATTTTAAGCGTGTATAAAAACCGTTTAAACGGGAGGACAAATCGAGATGGCATCAAGCTATATTTCCAAGAATCTTCCAAGCGAATTTCTGAAAACCCAGAAACATTTGATTGGGAATTGGGATGGGAAAAAGAAGAATTTGTTACTGTTCCGGATGATTTTGAACCAATTTTTGATTGACGGAGGTGAGTATGTCAGAAATCAAAAATAATGACAAAATTACAGAATCAAAAATGATATCGGAAATCTGGCGAGTAATTAAAAAATATTATTTACCAGAAGAACAAGATGGATATTGGGCGGATTTAGTGACAGACCTTGATGAGATATACAAAAGATATCCCACGGAATTATGCAAATATTTATGTCTGTCAGTATCACAATATTTGGAATCAAAATATCGAAAGGGGATGCATATATGAAAATTAAAGTTGATGAAAAATACTTTATCGAGACAGACAAGTTAAATTATATTTTGAAAGAGAAATGTACAGCAAAGAAGAGTGGAAAAGAGATATATCGTACAGTTGGGTATTATGGCGGCATGACAGCTTTGGCGGAAAGATATCTGGAAGAGCGACAAAAAGCGATTATGGACGATTCCACGGTTAATCTGGATGAATATGTAAAATTGGTTGAGGAAAGCAATCAAAAGGCTGTATCGAGATTATACGATGTTTTACGGCTATATCCAGAGAAAGGGTGATAAGAATGATTGAGATTGAAAACATGATTGATGAACGGCAGCAGAAGCTTCGCCAGATCGCAGACTACTACCAGGAAAAGCAGCTTTGGAAGCTGGCAGAGGAGTGCGGCGAGCTGGTCCAGGCATTGAGCAAGTATGCATTGACAGGAGATAAGCGCCCTGTGATCGAAGAGATCGCGGATGTAAAGAATGTGGCTCCGCAGGTGGAATATTTGCTAGGGATTGAGGATGATGTGGAGCCGATGATGGAGTATAAGCTTGACCGGACGATCAAAGAAGTAGAAGAGCAGCAGAAAAAAATGGATTATCGGGAGCGGATGCTGCGGACGTTTTTAGGAGGTAACTGTGACAGACAGAGAAGTAATCGAAAGCTTTAATAATGCATGGAGAGCGCTGTGCAGGCAATACAAAGAATATCCACGGGCAGATATCCAAAGTGCACTGAATATGCTTGGCAGGATAATTGGAGAAGTAGAAAGTGAAGTGGAGAAATCCCACAGGGAAGGACAGATTACTTTGGAGGAATGGATAGAGATGTTGAATGAAAGATTGGAGGACTAACATGCAGGAATTAGAGAAGACTCTGGAAGAGATAAAAGTATCATCAGTATATGCAGAAGTAGCAGATGGGTATGGCGCCATGTGTGTTTCGATAGGAACAATAGAGTGTATCATCCGCAAGCATATGAATGATGGTAACGACATAAATGTCGCTGCCAAAGATGATGGCTGGATTCCGGTGGAACGTGAGTTGCCGAAAGATGACAAATATTTTCTTTTATCATTTTCGAATTCTAGTCTTCCAATGGTCGGAAGATACGATAGAGACGAAGAAGGGGGCGGGGCATTTTATCTGGGTGATTGCGATGAACAGGATACTTGCATTGCCAATGATTTATACGTTAATGCTTGGCAGCCTCTCCCAGAGCCATACCGCCCGGAAAGGAGAAAAGATGGACAAGCTGATTAGTGCAGAAAAATTATATAACAAGATAACAGAGTTTGAAGAATTGGCAAGGAATAGAGTTTTAGATACGCCAACAACAAGCCATGCATATCCGAGATATGTTGCACAGCTAAATGAAAGAACAGCATTAAAGCACATGATTATGGATGAGCCTGCCGCCTTTGACAAGGAAAAGGTGATTGAGGAACTGGACAAATGTAAACAGATTATGCTATCACCTGCAAGTAAAGACTGCTTCGGAGAAGAATGTAGAGAAAATGATTGTATGGCTTGCGTATTTAATAAGGCGATAGAGGTTGTCGAGAAAGGCGGGATTGAATGAAGGGAATTATTGTTGATGAAATTCTAAAGGAGGGCAGCAGATGAATCATGAAAAAATTCCAGACCCCACTGCCGATCAGGCGATTGCGAAAGCAGACAGGCAGCGCCGCCTGGAAGAGAAGCACGGAGTAAAGATAGGGGAAACCATTTACATAACCGAAACGACTATGGGAGGAGAACACGGCAAAAAGACCGTGAGAAAAATCAAAGTGAAAGTCGCTGGGCTATACGAGCATCACATTCGCCTGTTATTCCCTAGCGGATACTGTGAGTGTTATACCTGGTGGGCATTTCGTCAGATGAGGGGGTGAGGCCGGTGAGATCAGAAGAATTGAAAAGATTCTTGGATTTTGTAAAAGAAAGCCAAGACCTTTATGAGACTGCGAAGAAAAACATGCAGCAGGAAGACAGAAGGCTTCAGGACTTTCTTCATGAAATTGAGTTCGAACCCACAGTCAAGAAAAGAAGTAAGGTCTGCACCAGGCTTCACAAAAGCGGGGAGGTGCGAAGGTGCTACAAAGATCTTGTAGAGGAAACCGAAGATCTTGTGAAATTTTTTGAAGAGCCGCAAAATAAGAAAACACTGGACAAAATGGTACAGCTTTTGGGAAAGCTTCGGAAAGTCGAAAAATATCACCGGGAAAGGACCTATTATCCGAGAGTGAAGGAGTGAGAAGAAATGGAAATGACAAAGGAAATCCTGATTGAGTACTGCGAACTGAGGCAGGAAGCAGCAGATCTCAGGCTGAGAATCGAAAGAGACCAAAGAAGATTAAGTGAGATGCAGGAAAAAGGATATGTGGTCTCAGATACTGTCAAAGGAACCAGAAAAGATGGAACGATCGGCCCCATTAAGATCACAGGATTTCCTGAGCCAGCCTATGAGGATACCAAGGCGATGCTAAAAAAAAGAATTGCGAAATTGGAGATTGTAGAGAGCGACCTTCTGGCAGCAGTTAATAAGGTAGACGATTATATAGCAGCAATACCCAAAAGCAAATTAAGGATGATTTTCCGCTTTTATTATCTGGATGATCTTACCTGGACTCAGGTAGCAATAAAGATGAACGAGAGATTTCCAGGGAAGAGAATCAAATATACAGAAGACAGTTGCAGGAAACAGCATGACCGATATTTGGAAAAAGTAAAATAATTTGAAAAATGTCCGTCCATGTCCGCTCAAAGTGTGGTATTCTTTAGAATAAGCAGAAATGCAAAAATCTTTGACGTTGCGGTTGCCGGTGTGTCAGAGCCCGGCGGCTGATTTTTCCCCTATGTAGTTTTTGAGAAACACCCTGTAGAAATATGGGGTGTTTTTGTTAGAATAAATAG
>UMLF01069676.1_pt1 | contig 101720 bp, 192 predicted proteins | sample 1966501 | NCBI WGS metagenome assembly UMLF01 (sample SAMEA4836194, study PRJEB28245) | human gut metagenome | biome: gut microbiome; material: fecal sample | place: Denmark | collected 2008 | reverse complement strand
ACGTGATAATGCATGTGTACGTGATAATGCATGTGTACGTGGCAATGCATGTGTACGTGGCAACTCAGAAGTATATGATAATGCATGTGTACGTGGCAACGTAGAGGTACGTGGTAACGCATGTGTACGTGGCAACGCAGAGATATCTGGCAATATAGAGATGTCTGGTGACGCAGAGATATCTGGTAATGCATGGGTATCTGGCAAGCTGCATTAAAAAGAGATTTAACCGCAGAAGAAAAAACACGATATATTAAAGAAACTGCCCACGAATGTATGATGTTAATGATTGGGTTAAGTTGCTCATTGGATGAAGCATATAATACGCTGATGAATTAAAAACGGAGGTAAGGTAAATGAAATGTGATGAATGTACATGCACTTATGAATCATGTTCTTGTAAATTGCCAGGTTCAAAATGTGCTTACGAAACTGATGACAAAAAAGATGATGGAGCAAGAAAAAATGAAGAAAAATAAACCGAGATGGAAAGATCTTCCGTTCTATGAACGATTTGCTAGGACTTGTAAGCGAAATGGTTCTGCTGATTGGATGGTAGAACATATTAGAGAACGTGGTAAACAAAAAGAAGTAAGAGAAACGGAGGACAAATAATATGAGCATTACAAAATTGATCGAGTTACTTCCAGATAGCGTCAAGTGTGACACTGTAGATTTTAAAGATGTTCGGTTGATGGATGGTCGTAGCGCCATCCGTGTTACTATTGACAGACTTCTTACCCAGGAAGAGAAAGATAAAATGACCAGTAAGAGATTTGTTGGTCTTGACTGCGTAGGTTTTTACAAATATGCACCGGAAATCAAAAAATCATATTTCTATGTGGTTTAGTGAGGTAAGGGAAATGGAATATAAAAACGAAGATATTTTAGAAGAATTTGCGAAAACTCAAGATTGGCAAAATATAGATTACGGCAAGCGAAACGGAAAGCGTTTCTGGATTATTAAAGCTTACGGTAATGTAATTGAAAAATTCAATGAATGGTTGCAGCATTCCGAATATCTTAAATATGTCCAGGAAGAATCTAATTGGGATGAAGTTCGGTATGATGACGATAGCGTTTGGCTTGACTTTCTTACAGATGATAATTGGGGGTATTCAGACCAATATGCAAAATGCAACCATTGTAATTGTGTTATTGAGTATATATCAACAACATCAGGTAAATCATCTGATAATTACTGGAATTGTAATGGAGAACTGTTTTGTGAAGATTGTATAAGAGAGGAAGCAGATAGTTATATTGAAGATAAAATAATTAACTATGATACTGGGGTAATTTTACCTATTCCATCAGATAGGATATTCTCAGAAAAAGAATTGGAAGACTTTGGTTTTACAAAGGAAATAGATAATTTAGAAGTTGGTATGTATGGAACATACGATAATCCACATGAAATATTAAACAAATTAATTTGCGAAGACAAAGATGCGGATTACATTTGTAGTATAAGAAGCAGTAATCCGTTTGCTGTTTATTATCAGATTTGGAAACGAAAAGGTAGGTAAGGTGATATGAAATTATATTATACATCTGTAATTATACAAGATAGTGAGAATAGCAAGCCATGGTCATGCTCAATGCAAGACAGTTGTACAACCATTAAAGATGCAAAAGAAATTATATTAAAAGCAAGAAAAAATTTTCGTATATTATCTGCATGGATTGATACATATGATGGTGCCAATAATAAAATTACAGTTTTTCATGAATGCTATGTAAATTTTATTGGTGAAGTAGAAAGACCGAATGAGGTAGACGATTGAATGAAATACTATGGAAAAATTACATATGAAATTGATGAGAATCATCCGGATGTGAATTATGTTGCCGGTGGTTGGCACAAAGGAAAGGTGTTTGAGTATGAAGATACTTATGAATTTGATGAACGATTGTATTCACCAGAAGATCATAAAATGTTTGTCAACTACATTAAAAAGGATTTAAAACTTATTGCTGGTGGTGGATATAACATAGATCACATTCACAACGTAAAATTTGAAATCAGAAAGGTAAAGTAAAATGAAAGATTATACAGTGATGGTCAAAAGATATGGTTTTATAACCGTTGAGGCAGAAAACGAAGAAGATGCTTTAAACCAGGTAGATGGACTATCATCTTCTGATTTTGATTGGTCAGATTTTGGTGAAGCTCAAATTGTTGAAGATGGAGACTAAAATAAAACGGAAATTTTAAGGGGGAATTTTACATGCAATATATAGTACTCGAAAGAAAAGTTTACGAGCGTTACTCTGTTGTTGATGCAGATGATCCGGAAGAAGCAGAGGAAATTCTTCGAGAAAGAATTTGAGAGGGCAAAGAAGATGGTCCAGAACAGTGCAGTGACAGTTGGTGTGATGTAACAGAACTATAAAATCAACATTTATAGGGAGACACAAAATGGATATTAATTTTGACAAATTAGCAATTGCTATCATTGACGAATTTGAATCTGACAGAGAGTATTCTGGCCGAGATGAAATTGTTAAGGGAATGGAGTATGTACTTAATAAATATACTTCAGAACATGATCGAGAAATTATTGATCAAATGCTTATGACATTTACTGGATGGACTCTACAAACACTGCTTGAAAAGGCAGAAGAAGTATCAGATGAAGAAATTGAAGAACTATAAAATCCGCATTTTGTAAGGGAGATGAAAACATGACATTCGAGGAAGCGAAAAAGAGACCAGACTATAAGTTTGTGCTTAATGGAATTGAAAGTGATATTGAAGATATTCGAAATAACTACATGAAGAGGTTATATGAGAATGGTGATCCGGAAAGAGGAATTGCTATTCTTGAAATCGGTTATGTAGACATTGAGGTAAATTTAATGACATACGAACAGGTTGGAGAGCATCCTGGAGATAAACGTCCGATTATCAATTATTTTTCATGTATTAAATGTGGAGATAATGAAGATGATTGGAGATCTGATGATTATGTCGATCATGATATTAATGTAAATTGGGTTTTAGACAACTGGGCAGAACAGCTTGAAAGGGATATGTTTGAAGCTCTTAATAAATATGTTGTCCAAAAAGGTTATAGTTATGATCACGCTAATTAGTAAAGGAGATAAAAATTATGACAGTAGATCAGTTGGTTAAATCTTTAATGCATTACGATCCGGATGCAGAAATAGTTATTTTTGATAGACACACCGGCGAACCATATGAATATTGTTTTTCTTTTGAAAATGAAAATGAAGGAAAAAAACAAATAATGATTGAGGTTGAATAATAAAATTCGTATTTGATCGGAGGAGGAAAAATGAAATATTCAAAAATTGTAAAAAAAGAATGCCCAATGTGCGGTAAAACACATTTTGTCAAATTGACAGAAGTTGAATATGATCAGTACAAAAAATATATTGCATACGGAAGCCTGATTCAGAATGCCCTTTCAAACACAAGTCCAACAGTAAGGGAATTTTTGAAAACTGGGTATTGCCCAGAATGTCAGGAATTATTGTTTGGTGAAAGTGAGCAGAAAGAACTGTTCTTTTCTTATAATGATATTAGAGAAGATATTATAAAGGAGTTCTGTGAAAGGCATGAAAATATATTAAATGCTCTCACGTCTGATGATGCTGATGTTTTGACAGAAGAAGAGTGGCTATTACTGATGTATGAGTTTTAGTGAAAGGAGCAATGGAAATGGCATATTATCATAGTCCAAAAGAGTATGAAGCAAAAACAGGAAAACGTTTTTCTGATAAAGGAGCATCAATTCACAGAACTGGATCTGTAAAGGGAATGGTTAAGTTAGGATACTGGGATAAAGATGCAGACAAGGTAAGATGTGGAAGCTACATTTATCTGCAAAATAATTTTAGGTAAAAATTATAATCTACGGAGGTATTTTAATGTATAGAGTAGAGTGGATCGATGATGAAGGAAATCTTAAAATTAAAAGAGGTTTTAAAAAATCAGAACTGGCGCATCTGTGGATTGAAAAGATGCATTTAAAAATAGACAGTTTCCCAATGGTATTTTATGAGGGAGAGGGAGAAAACGATGACTAAATTAGAAAATATGGCAGCTGATGAATTTAAAAAGTTGCCGAAAAAGAAACAGAAAGAGATTAACAAGGCAAAACGCATTCCGGTAGCAAAACCTGGACATGAGTTTAATAAAAGTAATGTTCGGTGTAAACGCTGGAATACGGATGAGTGATGGAGGTACTACATGAAAGGATTTGATTTACCTGTAATGGATGGAACACGAAAAAGTTTTTATGGAAAGGCAAAAGTAATTGAACACGATAATGGAGATATATGTCTGATAAGTTATTCAACATTGGTTGCTAGAATACATAATGGAAATTTTGAGAAGTTATGGGATGGATATAGTGCTACAACAATGCGGCATATAAATTCATTCCTTTTATTTTACAATCTTCCAGGTGGTGGAAAGTTGTGGTGGAATAAATTAGAGGTGGTGGCATGACTGAAAGAGAGAGAAATCTAATTAAAAGTAACCTAAAAGCTTTCGTACATAATTTTGGAACAGTTCGTATTGAGAAAGAAAATTGTGGTAAAGGCTTTTATGTGTTTTATCCGGAGGATAGTGATTCATATATCCAGTATTGCTATAGCATTGAGTACCTGGATGGTTGGCTTTATGGATGTGTTCAAGGAAAACTAAGATTAAAATTAAATGATGAAAGAGAGCGTGAGTTGTATGGTTAAAAGATTTAGAAAACCAGATACGGTTGAAGCATACAATGCTGCCGGATTCAGAGAGAGATACGCAATGGAAAATGGAAATAAAAGTACAGTGTATCTAAATGGACATAAATGTTACAAGTTTACATATTCAAAAGATGTTGATTATCAGGATGCTAATGGAGCCTTATATGATACTGTCGAGAAAAGATGGAGGGCTTAATATGTTAAAAGATATTAAAGATGCAAAAGAAATTAGCTGCTATGACGCACTGACAGGAAGATATACTGGTGAAGAGGACGGTTGGCAGAAATGGAAAGATTTAGATGAAGATACAAGTTATGAAGTGTTTTGCTTATGTCGTGAATTTGTAGCAAAAACAGCTAGGGGAAATCGGAGAACAAGAATTATGAATAAAGGAAAAAATTATGTTGAGCCTTGTGGAATTCTCAGAAGACTTGCATATAACTTTAAGAGAGGTGAAATTGAGTATACTGCTGGCCAAGATTACAATGAAGAAATGAAAACATTAAGAGGAATTTTTGATTAAAGGAGGATAAAAATATGTTTAAACTTACAATTAATACAGGTAATGCAGCTTTTCACGATGAGTATAATGATGATAAGGCTTATGACAAATACTGTGAGGCAGAAGAAATTTCCAGAATTTTAAAAGAAGTCATTGATAAACTTGAGTATGGTTGTGAGTCAGGCGTTTTAATTGATATCAATGGAAATAAAGTTGGAGAATGGAGCCGGTAAAAGGGAGGTTTTACAATGGAAAAAGAGTATAGATATTACAAAAAATCCGAAGGGAAAATTATTCGGTTACATATAGAGGATGATAGCAGTCCTCTTAATCCGAGAACAGATTTCGATGGACATGTAGGTAAAATGATGTGTTGGCATAGATATTACAATTTGGGTGATTATGAAGAAAATAATTATAGTGATTCAGATCAATTCTTGTCAGATTTATTACGTGAAAATGTAAGCGAAAAATCAATAATTAATTTCGTTAAGAATGGTAAAGCTTCAAATGATGTAAAATTAACTTATAATAGAAGAAGCAAAATGTGGGAGTTATGGGTCTCGTATTATTTAACAATTCAGTCGATTAAAAATGCAAAATATCAGGTTTATGAAGAAAATGAAGATATTACCTGGTTGGTGGACGATATTATTGATTGTCTATCACGCAAAGATAAATGGTATCTATTAGAGAAACATGCAAATATTATTGCACTTCCATTATATTTATACGATCATAGTGGAATTACAATGAATTGTTGTGGATTTTCTGATCGGTGGGATTCTGGTCAAGTTGGTTGGATTTATACTGATAAAAATACTGTATTAGGAACTGGTGCAGATATTAAGAGAAATTGGAAAGAAACTGCTTACAAATGGATGGAAGGCGAAGTAAAAGAGTATGATATGTATCTTCAGAATGAAGTATACGGAATTATTACTGAAGAATATGATGGAGAGGGAAATCCAGAGGATGATGATAGTTGGACCGATAAAGAATCTTGCTGGGGATTTTATAGTGACAAATGGGGCGATGATTTGATTGAAGAAATCGTCAAAGAGTATGGAATATCAGAACAACTGTTTGAAAAATTTGAGAATGTAGCATAAGGCAACTGGGAAGTAAATATTACCAATTGTCTTTTTTAGTACAAAAAATGGAGGTAAGAGAGAATGAACAAAATGAAAGAAATTTTAAGTCGCAGTGGAAGCGCAGAGATGATGATTATTTATTATATGCTTGACAAGGGAATTGAAAATTTAAAATCCATTACAGAAGATGATATAAAAACTGTAAGAGGAAATGGGTTGATGACAGAAGAGTTTTGCCAGTCAATTGTTAGAACTGCGGTTCGGATTGCAAATGAGTGTGAAACTTATGAAATTTTAGAATATATCAGGTGTGAAGCGTTTTTTAATCCTAAGGTAAAAGAAATCGAAATAGGTAAGGAAGCAATGTCAGATTATAGTTGGAAATATTTATGCGATGAGATGGATGTTGATCCAGAAGAAACCGATTATATGAAATTAAAATTTATTGTGGAGGAACAGTAATGGAAAAAACATTAGATATTACTCTTGATGAGTTATTAAACAAACTTGGCAAGACAAAAGAAGATTTAGTAATGGAGTTGGATGAACTTAATAAGTGGATGGAAATAACTAACTATAGACATGGTTTTACCGGAATGGAAGGGTTCGTTTCATTAGGCTATATGTTTTATAAGAAAAAAGTTTTCGAAGGTAAAGTTGATGATGTATTGAATCGTGCAGATGATTGGGGTTATGACATCAGTTGGGAAGAAGCTGAAGAAGTTGTTATATTACTTCAAGAAACTTATGACTGTAACTTAAGTGAGAATGACCAGATTGAGAACTGTATCAAAATTGTTATACAGAAAGGGAATTGAAAAAATGGCAGAACTTATTAACACGATTAATATTAGTGCGGTGACTTTTGGTAACTTAAAAAGATATTTAGATGGAAATCCTGAATATGTACTGTTCACAGGTCAATCGGGAGAGACATTAAAAGTTGATCTTAAACAACATAAAGATGAAAAAGATAGCGCAGAAAACATTGTAGTTCGGTGGATGAATGATATTAAAGGAAAAACAACCAACTATACTGATTATTCGAGTGCAGCCAAAAGGTTAGGAGAGATTAAGTCTTATTGTGATGCAGTAATTATAGCAGCAACTTCAAAATAAAATGTAGATTTGATGGAGGTAAAAATATGCTTTTACTCTTAGGAAAGCCAGAAGCAATTAGAAAGTATATTAAAGAAATGTTGCCAGACATTGATGAGTATTCAGATGTTGTTTACTATCCAGGCAAAGAGCACTATACAGAATTTAAAATCCTTATAGAAGATCTTAAATCTGACAACCCACCTGTGGTCACAACACAAAATAAAGAGTTTATTGAATATCTATTAGAATCTGATTTAGATTTCAATGTGACGACAGCATATTTAGACGAAGATGATAAAAAGTTAGCTCATAGAAACGTAACAAAGGAAACAGCAAAAGAGATGGTTTATAGTATGGGACTTGAATTACGGTAGGTGGAAGAGAAATGATAACTAAAGTTGAATTTTACAACAATGAGAATGGAATAAGAATTATTATTCCAATGAATTTTGATATAGACACTGATAGTTTAAATATTGATCAAAGATACCTTGCATATGAAGAATTATCAAAGTATGTTGGTGACGATTTTATTCACAATACAGTAATTGCAAGTGCAGAATAATGGAGGTACAGAAAATGAAGATATTAGCATTTTGTGATGTTGACAAGGGAATTTTAAAAGATGCAGCAGGTCACACTTACATAGATGATGACGATTATAGTGTAGATGATATTCTTAGTGACTTCGACAATGAATTTAACTGGCTCAATCAGTCCGGTGTAAATCTTGATGGATTTACAGAATTTGATTCTTACGAAGAAGACGAAGAATATCAGGCATACATATTTAGATATGGATCTGGATATGTGCCAAGCGGAAAAGCTACACTTAACAAAATGTTATGTGAAGAGAGATTGATGAAACGTCTGCATGAGCTGTCAGAAGAGAAATACGATGTAACTCGGTATAAAATCTTGAAGAGAACAGTGTACACGGTTTGTACAAAATACGAGGAGGTGTGCTGATTATGAAAATTATTCCAAAGCCAGAAATATATGAAAGCGAAGACCTTGTACAGTTTGCAACAGATATGGACATGGATATGAATACATATTTTATAGAAAAAGAAAGTGTTATAGAAAAAGATGATGCACATAGAGGTTATAAAAGTGCTTTTATCAATCCTGATTTGTTTACTTTCTTTATTCAAGAAGAATATTTTGAAAACTACGATGATGATGAGAATGAAGAGGATGAAGAGGATGAGTGGCAGATTTGTTGTGAGTTAAAGCACATGCCTGGAGCTGGTTGTATAGTTATCGAAAGATTTAGTATGAATAATACTACAAGAGAAGAAGTAGTTAAGGAAATGGAAAGAATTATTATTGAAGGGAGACTTTAAAATAAATAAGACAAACATGTATGAGAGGATAATTTATTTTTATAAGGAGAAATAATATGACGACAAGAGAAAAGATAAGACAAATAGAGCTGTTAAATAGCAGTACTCCGAATGGAATGATTATTGATTCAGATACAATTTTGGCTGATTTGTTATTGAATGTAGATAATGAAATCTCAGGTTTTTCGCAAGACATTTTTAACATCTACAAGAGAAGCAAAGATAAGGATGCAGTAAAACAAATGTTCTTTGAATTTACAGGTATGGAATTTGATGATTATTTAGACAAATGTATGAAAGAAATCACGAGAGGTAATTAAAATGAGAAGAACACAACGAATGATAGTCAAACAGACAGAAGAATGGTTGGATGAACGGTGGTCAATCGCACATTTTGAAAATCCACCAAGGCAGCCGGATAGTTTAGGATTTGCGACATAGATTTAGCAAAATGTGGTTCTTTTGCTTGGGATAATAGATGGGTGAAAATTAATTTGACTTAAAATTTTGAGGTAAATAAAGTATGAATTTTAAAATATATAATGAAAACGGAGTTGTAAAAATCACAAAAATATTAGGTCCTGAAAAAGAAGAAATAACTATGTTTTCAAATCTTAAAGATGGAGAGGTTGCTACTATTGAAGTTAATACTCATATTTCTAGCAATGGAAAGAAAAACAGTATAGACAAATAAAAGAGATATTTGGTCGGAGGTATTTTATGAAGCAGTGTTTATGGACCGGTGAAGAGCTTGAGCCATGGAGTTATAAAACCTCACTCAATAATGGAATTGCAGTTGGAATTTTTGATGGTATGTGTGGTAAAACAAAAGCATTGGTAAATGTTGAAAATTTTGATGCAGGAAAAACTTTCGATAAAAGAATCGTTATTAATAAAGAACTTGCTGAAAAATATGGATTCAAAATAGTGATTAGATAGGGGGCAGAACTATGGCAAAGGAATTCGTTTACACAAAAGTACAGGATCTTGGTAAGATTGGCGATAAAACTGTTGAGATTGGTCACTACATAGTAGATGGTAAAGTAATGCCTGATAAAGTTTATATGGTAAATCACTTTACAAGAAAGAATGGAAGCAAAGATAGTAAGGCAACTGCAATTTGTACTATTGGTGAAGCAAAGGAAATTGGAAAGCTGCTTATGGAAATAAAATAGCAATTTTATTCTGAAGAAGGGAGATTAAAATTATGATGACAACTGATCAGATAGTTAATAGCCTAGAAAAATTATCTAAAGGAACTGATTTTTTATTTGAGATTAGTGAGGATAAAAATGAAGAAATAGAATTGCTTGTGGACGGAGATAACCCAGAATGTGAAGATTGGTGCTTCTACATTACAATCAAAACTCCAGAGTCCGAGGAAGAGTTAGCAAAAAGTCTTAGTAAAGAATTTTGGAATTTGTACAACAATTATGATGTTGAGGAAAACGTCTATATGTGGTTGGAAGCGAAAAGAAATGGAACATCTGGTGTCCCAGGAATTATTGATCTTGTACATAATGAAGAGTATAAAGAAAAAGCATTGAGGAATTTTGCTGAGAAGATGGATTTTATGTGCTAAGTGAGGTAAGAGCATGAGATTTGAAAAGGTTGGTGATATTGATGCAGGTGTTATTCAGAAAAGATAAACACACAAATGAAATTATTGCGTTTCTTCCTGAGATTCCAGTAAATAGAGGTATGGTAATGAGTTATATGCACATAGGGCAGCACGATGAGGCTGCTCTTTCTTATTACTTGGATACAGTTAAGGCAAATAAGGAAGAATATAATGATCTGTATAATGAATTATGTGAAATATACGAAGAGAAACTGCAAGTAAAACAAAGGCTCAATTATGATTTGCTAAGTGATTCTTGGAGGTAAAAATATGACTTTTGATGAAACTGATTTTGCAAAACGTGTACCAAAGAAAATTTTAGATCGTACAAAAGAAAACATGGAAGTGTATAACATTGGTTTATACGATTCATTTAAAGAGGCAGTAAGAGAACTTTCAAAGCCAGGAACTAAATTATGGAAAGCGTGGTACTATGATGATTTTAGAGAATACATACCATGTGTTTATATTTCGAAATATTTAAATTTTAAGAAATACCCACTGAAATACAAGGACAAATAAAACAAGAATTCTACAAGAGAAAGTGAGATGAAAATATGAAAACATTTTATTTAGTACAGGAAAATTTCGGATGTGTTGTTTATGCAGACAGTGAAAGTAATGCATTTGAAAAAATGAAAAATGACAGGAAAGAATTATTAGATATATTTGGGTTATCATTAGATATTACAAGATGGGGAATTGAAGAATTTATGCCAGATTTATACGACGGTATTTTATGCTTCTATTAAATATAGAATAACACTTCATTATAAGGGAAGTTGAGGTGGGAAGATATGACAAAAGAAATTGCAAGAGAAATAGCAGATAAGTTTATAAAGGAGCATAATCCGAATTTGTGGGATGGATTAGGCAATATGCCTTCAAATTTTTCAAACAAAATTGAGGTATATAATATATTTAATAAAGAAGTATATATGACAATTCAGTTTGAAATTGATGCAGACGAGGGCGGATGTTGGGCACATATTGTAAAATTATACAGTAATAAAGATGGATGCAATGATGAATTAATTGATGGTTATTTTGGAAACGGAATTAATTTAGCGGATTCTTTAGCAGAAACAATTGTGGACCTATGTGATGATTATAAAGAATTTCACGAATAAAGGAGATTGTTATGTTTGAGAGCTATGAAGAATATTTAAAACGGACAAATCAAGAAGATAGTCGAACCGCCTGGAAATGGTGGAAAATCGAGGTATATGGAATGAGTGAAAAAGAAGCAATAAAGGCAAGTATTACAGAATATGAACCGATAAAACGATGATTTGAAAGGAGGATAATATGGTTAAGGACGCAACATTTATTTCAGTTTGGGATGGTGGTTTCGAATTACTTAGCAGCTGTAAGGTAAACACAGAAACAAGAGAAGTATTTAATATTGAACAATTTGAAGATGCAGTTGACGATGATGGAGATGAGTTAGAAAACCTCATTAGAGAATATATAATTGTGAATGGTACAGAATACTGTGTTGAAAGTGCTGATTCTAAAACAGATAAAGATTATTGGTATAAATAAATTATAATATAAAGTGAATGATTGGAGTAGAATAATATACAGAGAATACAAATTTGAAAGAGCTGCTTGAAGATTATGAATTATGGCAGATTAGATAGTCTGGAGGTGTGAGATATGAAATATTATAAAACAACAGAAAAAATATATGATTTTTGTAAGTCTTACATAGATGAGCATGGTTACGCTCCAACAATAAGAGAAATCGGAAAGGGAGTTGGGCTTAGTAGTACATCAGTCGTACATAGACATATGCAACGATTATTTAGAAATGGTAGATTTGAAACAGAACATCCTGGAGAAGCAAGGGCATTTAGGGTTATATCACAAAACAGCAAATCAACAAATAAATCAATTGATAAAGATGGATTACTAGATTATATAAAGGAAGAATTTCCAGGAGTAATTGATACACATTGGAACTGGGATGTATTAGAAAATATTATTGATTATGCAAAATCCAAATATAATGGAGAAGAGTTAATAAAATTTTTAATAAATATAATCCCAGAAGTTACATATGAAGAATATCTAATGTTTATGTAGAAATAAAAGTCGTATTTGATTGGAGGTAATTATATGTTTAGTGATTTATATAAAAAATATATTAATCAGAAAACAGCATTAAAAAATAGTATTATTGGAGAAATTCAGGATGACTATGATTTGTCTGACGAAGAATGTTGCGAATTATTAGATGAATACGGAAATGAGATTCAAAGTATTAATGCGGTATATGAAGATTATAGTACTGCTGCTATAGAAACAGCATATTCATTGGGACTTGTAAGTAAAGAAAACGAAGAATATTTTAATTTTGAAAAATTAGAAGAAGACCTTTTTGTAAATGACAATTTTATTCAATTAAAATCTGGGAAAGTTGTTTATATTACACAGTGATTATTTGGAGGTTATTATGACGAGAGACGAATTGCGGAAAGAATTAAAAGCCGGTGTGAAATTAGAGGATATATTCGAATTTACAGATGGACAGGATTGTCTAATCTATAAAGGAAAATTTCTTCCTGGCATTATTGGAGATGATATTTGTTATATTTCTGATCTTTCTTTAGTTGATATCCCAGTTAATAAGAGTATTGTCAAAAGTTATGAAATTGATAGCGTTATGGGTCGGTGTTATACAACAAACGACTTTATAAAAGAATGCAATGGGCATGAAAATATTGCAGAAGATTTATTTAATTATGTTGATTGGCAAACTCCTGATATTAATGATTTTATGGAAGGGTACGATGATAAGGAGCAGTTTTTTAAAGAATATAGATTTCCTATGGACGATTTGTTTGTAACAGAAGAAATGAAAGATTTATTATCCAGAGTTGCAGATTTAGCAGCACAGGCTTCAGATGAGGTTTATGACGATGACGATGATAATGGAACCTATGGAATTCTTTCTCTTTGCGACCAGCTATATGAGAAGATTAATAGATACTTGGAGCGTGATAGCGATGACTAAATATCAGCAAGCGAAAAATAAAATACGTGATCTGGCTGCAGATTGGCAGTCGGATTTTGGAAACAACAATTACTCCTGGTCGGAATTACTCCAATGGCAGGAGTTTTTTAGTACAAAGGCAAAACGATATGGATTGGTAAATGAATTTCGTGAGAACGGAATTATTTGAAAGGAGAAGATATAGATGAAAGAGACAATTGAGTATTTAAAAAAGGACCGGAAAGTAAATGACACTTTTATGAAAAAGCTTCAGAAAGTAGGATTTGAAATTGATTATACACGATGTGGTTATTGGAATAATGTAGAATGCGTTCGGATTGGAAGAAGCTGCATACCCTTGTATGAAACACACTTTTCTGACAATGGAAATTCAGAGTCACTGGATTACAGATATCAAAATGACGTAATTAAAGACATTTACAATGCACTTGAAAAAGAAAAGAGAAAAGCAGAAGAATCAGATAAGATGGTTGACGATTTCTTTGCAAAACTTGGATTAAAGGAGGGTTAACAATGGAAATTGCAAAAATGTGGACACTGAGTACAGCGCATATTTCAAAAGAAACAGACAAATGGTTAATAGGGCAAGTAAAAGAACCGACTGAGGGATTATGTGTGTATGAAAAAACTGGTGGATATTTTGTTTATGTGCCAGATGATTTTGATTATGAAGAAATGAATCTTCCGGAAGATATTGAAACAATAATTGCTTTTGCAATTGGATGTGGAGTAGATTGGATCTGTCTTGATTCCGATGGTCCGATTGAGAATGGATTTAAAACATATGAATGGTGAGGTAATTAAAGTATGACTGAATTGGAAAAACAAAAATGTCACAAACTTATGTGGGAAGGAATTAGGAACGGAAGAGAAGCGCAAGATGTTTTTAAGCGAACAAATATTTCTGAGGTACAGATGCGGTTTGCAGATCAGAAACAAGGCTATGCCCAAGGAATTAACCAGGCACTTGCTTACATTGGTTATAGCCATCCAGATATGAAAATGTTATGGGATGTAATTTGAAAAAGGTGATTAAATGAGAGAAGAATGGGTTTGTACAGATTCAGATAGCAGTCAATATTGTAAGATAAATTCAGATGGAACATATAGTTTCATAGAAAAAGTATGGTTGGATACCTGTAAGGGAGATCCTGGGTATCCGGATAAATCATATACAGTAAAAACTGCTTTGGTCGATCTCGATGATTATACAGAACATGAAAAAGAATGCAACATTTCTGGATATTACGATTCTATTGAAGAATTAAAAGAAATTTATGGTGATTATTCTGACCAGATTATTGCAGAATGCATTTTTGAAGAAATGACAGATGGCAGTGCTTCAACAACAGAAATGCTGACAGAAAAAGAAGCAGATGATTATATCCAGAAATATATTTCAGAAAGATAAAATCGAGTTTTTACGGAGGTAAGGCAAATGAAAATTTATATGTTGAAAGAATATAATACGCAGCGTATTGCCTGTGTGTCTGAAGATATAAAACTGATTAGAAAAACAATGTGTGATAGAAAATATTTTGATCCAGAATACAAGGATTACCCTCTGCTTTCGATTTATGAAAATGGTGTTAAAATTAAAAGTATTGAAGGTTGTGAGGTATTAAATCATATTGCAAGAGAAATTAACAATTTGAATAAGTGAGGTAGGCAAAATGGGAACGACAGTTGGAGATTTGCTTTCATTACAAAATGGTTCTTTTGGAACAGTAAAAATATACAATAGAAAGGAAATATTTTCAGGATCTGTTAAAAAAGCCATAGAATTATATTCTAAGTACAATGTGGTGAGCTTTGGAACAAATTGGTATGAAGATTTGTGTATATATGTAGAAGATTAATATGAAATCAACTTTTTATGGAGGCTGAAATGGACAAAAGATATTGGACAGCTGAAGAAGAGAAATATATGAATAAATATTATTTGCGACAGCCTAACAAGCGAACTGCAAAAGCTCTCAATCGAACAGTTGAATCTGTTCGGAAGAAAGCTGCTAGAATGGGAATCAATACATATTATGATGGGTATCTGAGTGCTAGAGTGCTTGGAAGATGCTTTAGTACGAATGAGAGAGCGGTAAAAAGATGGGTGGAAAAATTCAATCTTCCGGCAATCAAGGTAAAAGAGCCAAACCGTACAAGATATCAGATAGATCCAGAGCAATTTTGGAAATGGGCAGATACTCACCGAAGTATAATCAATTGGTCTGGTTATGATTTATGTTCCATTCTTCCAGAACCACGTTGGGTTGAATTTGAGCAAGCGAGATATAAAACAAAACGTCATGGGCAAAGGTTTACGGACAATGAAATTGTTAGGATAAAACATATGAAGCACCGTGGATTAAATACAAAAGAAATTGCTGCAGAGATGGGAAGAACGGAAGTAAGTATTAGACACGTATTAAAAAAAATTGCATAAGGAGTGATAAATATGACGAATTATAAACCTAAACATGGCGATATGGAACTTTGGTTAATTTGCGCCGCGATTAATGGAGATAATGATAAAATTTTAAAAATGGCTAAAAGTGAGAAAGATGGAACATATCCGGTAAAATTTGAAGTTGGCGGAATTGAATTGGACTTTTCAGTAGTTGCAAAGAGAATTGAGGATTCTATTGATGAGCTGGTTGCATCAAAAGCACAAGAATTTCTGGATGATAAATATGAAAATTTAATTAAAGGTATAAGTGATATCCAGGAACGAATATATGATCAGAAAGAGAAGTTTTTCAAATACAAAGATGAGTGAGGTAAGTAAAATGGACCGGCTTGATAAGGTAATTGGCTATTTGAAAAGTAACACAACATCGGAAAGATCCGATGGAGATCAACTTATTCAATTGGCATGTAATTGTATTAAATATGCAGATTTCTACACAGGACGTAGTTCTAAGAACTGGACAGCAAGGGAACTATTTGATGGGGTATTAACAGAGGACCAGATAAAAGAAATTTTTGATTCGGAGGTGTGATTATGGTTGACAAGCGAAATAATAATAAAAAATATGTGATGATTGTTACAAGTGAGGATGAAAGATATAATCCAAATGCTCCACATGATGGGGTTGGTGTTCAGCTCGGATTCTTTGTAGATCATCCCTGGGAAGGCAGATTTGAATGTTGCATAGATGGAGACAATTTTAGAGAGCTAAGTGAAGAAATAGAAAAAGCTGATGTTGAAGGGCTTTTTTATCAGCTTTATGAGAACGAAGACGGAAATCGTATTGGATATGGCACAGTTGATTATGATGCTATCCAGGACGAGATTGATGAATACGAAGCTAAGAACATGGAAAACATTGAGGCTTTGTCATATAATGTCCAGTACGGAGATGAAATACTTTTAACAACACCACATTTAGGATACGCTGGCATGTGTAAATATTATTTTCAACAGCAGATACTTGATGGTATATTTGATGAAAACTGGAATATTAAACCGGGAGAGAGAAGATATGTCGCAAACAAAATTGTCATTGAACCAGTAAAATGATGGAGGTATTAAGAATTAAGAATGGAAAATTATTATAAACGTACTTTTGATGGTGCTGTTTTCACAGAAGAGAAATTAAAAATATTTTACCTACAAATACTAAATATAAAAGAAAATAATTTTCACGCATGGCTTAATGAGAATCTGGCTAAGGGAAATCTTAAAATTATTTCCATGATCGAGTATACAAGAAAATTGATTAATGATTACAATAGTATAAAATGAGCGGAGGCAGAATAATGGGAAGCTTTAGTTGGTTAAGAGCAGATAGAACTACAAAGAGAAGTAATCTCACTAAAGGAGATCGCTACAAGATACTTATTCCAAAGGAATTTGGTGGCGGATTTATCAAAGATACATACTATGATTATGGACATGTTTTTCATGGGACAGAAAATGAAGCAGATCTATATGGGATTCTGGCATATTGGAATGGTTGTGAGGGTATGGATTATTCGTATGAATGTGGGCATTATCCAAAAACAATGGAAGAAATCATAAAATATGGAAATACATGTAAACAATCAAATAGATGTAAAGGAATTTGTATTGGATGCGATGATAAAGATATTGATAAATTGAAATTCCCATTAAAACTTGTTTCGGCATCCTATAACAGAGCTTATGAAGAATGTGAAGGTAGAAGTTATAGAGATCCAGAACAGGGATTTGTAAAGACTTACTGGGGTAAAGATGAATAACTCAATATACATAGAATATAACTCAATATTTCGTCCATCAAAGGAAACAATACGCAAAAATAAAAAGTTATGGGAAACTATTGAACAGAATGTTTCAATACAAAGATGTGAAAATGGATTTAATGCAGAAATTAAAAATCTAGACTTAACGTTTTTGAATGACATAAAATGAGAGTTTTAAAGAGGTGACATAATGGAAATAATCATTGTTACAGGTCAACGAAATGGAAGTTTATATCTTGCAGGGAATTATGAACATGTAAAGTATTTTCCAGAACAAAGCACATTACATCCTTATAAACTATCTGAAAAAATTTTGAAATTATGTGATACGTATTTTAAAGCAAATGAAGATTTGATTATAACCACATACTCTGAAATTGTATTAGATTCTGTTAGGTTATGGGGAGCAAGAACCGGACACTGTGATATTTTGAAATGTATTAACTGCATGGATAATGGAGAAATCCGCACATCTGGATTTAATGAATACGGAGAGATGGATGTTTGGGAAAACGGAATATTTGACATTAAAAAAGTTATCCTAAAAGAATTGTTTGATATTAAAAGAGGGAAAATAAATAGTTGAAAAATTGCTTTCAAGGTGAAGAATGGAGATGACAATATGACATTAAGGGAATTAGAATTTTTTAAAAATGTAAATAAGATCGCGGAATTGCGTTGATAGTTTTATTGTCAACCCAACAAAAGAATTTTTCGATTGGTTAAAATTATGGTTCAAAGAGAAATATAAAATAGAGCTTAATTGCAATAATACAGGAAGCGTTATGTGGAGTAATAATTTTAGCGAGGAATAGATACATGGATGACATAGAAGAATTAAAAATTTATATAAGGCAACTCGAAGATGAGAATCTTCGATTAAAAAATTCTATAAAAGCTCTCAGAAAAAATAATGCTGGAATGTTGAAGGGAATAAAAAAATTACAAAGTTATGTGCATGAGTTAAAAATTAAAGGGAATCAGTATATGGATGACATAGATATTATCATAGAAGTTGATGGATGGACAATTAAGACAAACACAGATATGATTGAAGAAGATGTGATTCGGCAGCGAATGGGATTGAAACCTAAAAACGAGTAGATAAGCGATCAGATTAATTTCTGGTCGCTTTTGTAAAAGTTGGATTTTACAAGAGAAATTTACTGACAAAATAAGGTAGATGTGGTATGATTTAAGAAAATAATTGTACGTGAAATAAGTGAAATGGAGGAAAGAAAATGTCACATTATGGAAATGATGATCGGTTTGATCATATCTTTTTTTACGATTCTGATGATTTCTTGAGTAGTAATAAGAAAATATTAGCATCTCAACTAGAACAATTTGCAGAAATGTTTGAAAAAGGTAGAAAAAGAGAGTATGGGTATTCAAAGTTTAGGCTTATTTATGGCTGCACAACAGACGACTATGAGATGGACATTTTAAAACATGAATGCTTAGAATTCAATAAAGGTGTCATGACAAATGAAGAGAAAGAGTTTTTTAAGGAACTTTTATTTGTAAAAAATGCACAACCATACATAGATGCAGGTTATCTTGTATACGATGGAAAAAAGACTAAGCCACCTATACATGCATATGCTCCAGCAACAACAGATGATTACTGGTTTCCAACGGAAAAATGTAAAATTGACTACGAAAAATATGTAGAGGAAAAGAAGCAGAAAAAATACAATGAAGCTTTGAGGAAAGCAGCTATAGAAGCCGGTGTATTGTCAACGGATGGAACAGGAAAACCAGCGGAATTTTGTAACCCAGATTGTTATACAAATATTCCTATTTTTACAACCGATCAGATTAAAATAGGATTAGGATTACTTGTTGTATCCGGAATACTTCTTATTACAATATTTGCACCTTTTATTGTATTAATTTGGGTTTGGTATCTTTGTGACGTTTATAAAGATTATAAACAAAGGCAATTTGCAGCAGAGCGATATTATAGAGCCACACATGGACTTCCATATAATAAAAAATAATATTTACAATAGAAACAGCTTACATAAATGTAGGCTGTTTTTGTATTTAAGAAAACCGGAGGTATAAGCGAAATGAAGAATATAAAATTATTACAGGCTGCTAATTCAGAATGCACAAATAAAGCTTTCATCATAAGAATGTGTGAATGTGTAAAGGATAGATTACTGGAATTACAAATGCGAACAACATTTCGTCCTACAAGTGTTAACGAAGAAACGCTTTGTGAATGGGAAGAAATTGCTGATGTAGCAAATGATATTTTGAAAAAATATAAAGAGGATGAAATTGATGATGAATTAGAAGATATGATTGTAGATATGAAAGAAAAAATATTGGATTATCATATGAACTACCAGGGAATAAGCAAATTGGTAATATAAAGCGAGGTGATAAAGATGACAGGTAGAATGGAGATAGAAGTCAAATATACAAACAATATAGATCGGCTCCTAAAAAATGAGCCAGAATATATGGAATTGTTTAATGTATTTATGATTGCAGATGATAAAACGGCAAAGACAAGATTAAATTATATCAATAATGTAACAAGGTTGGTACATTATCTAAAAGACTCTGGACTTCCAACGGAAACTATAGATGATATTGGAAGATTAAATGTAGAAATTATAAGAAAGTATATTGTAGACGATGATAATCATATAATTATGAAGAATGGAAAAATTTCTGATTCTTATAAATATATTAGATATTTTTCTTTAAATTGTTTTTTTAAATTCTTGGAAGATGGCGATCATATTAGTAAAAATCCAATGAGAAAAATTAAAACTCCAAGTAATGAGAGAATGAAGAAAAAAGTATACCTAGATGTTGATGAGGTAAAAGAGATTGAAAAGAATGTATCTTCCGGAAATACTAAAAGAAGTAGATTATATCTTTCTCAGTGGAACGAGAGAGACGAAGCTATAATTAACCTTGGATTCCACAAGGCTCTGCGTGTTTCTGCAATAATATCAATTAATATTGATGATATTAATTGGGAAGACAAATCTTTAAGTGTTATTGAAAAGGGAAATAAACCAAGGCATGTTCACCTCAGCGATGGTACAATCAAGATACTTCAGATTTGGGTTCAGAAGCGAAATGAGTATGTTAAAGAAAATGGGGTGGAAAGTTCTGCGCTATTTATTTCAAATAAGTCTGGTAGAATTTCTCAAAAAACAGTTGGAAGAATACTAAGAGCATATGCCGGTGACATCAATAAAGAAAAAAGAATTGTTCCACATACAATGCGTAGTTCAACCGGTACAAACTATTATTTGAAAACAGGTAATGCTAGAGCTGTGCAACAGTTACTTGGACAAAAGAGTTTGGCAGCAACACAGAAATATCTGGATGACACAGTTCAGCAGAGAAGAGAAATTACTGATGCAGTAGAAGATTTATATGGAGATGATTAAATGAATAAAAGTTTAGATGATATATTAAGAAATAAAGGAGACTTGAAGCCACGCCAGGTTGAAAAGATATTTAATGCAAATGGGTGGTACATAGTTAGAACGAATAACCATAATATATATAAGAAGGAAGGCAGATCGGAGCTGGTAATAGCTCCGATTGGTAATATGAACTGGAAAACATTTCGTGATACCTGTAAGAGATGCGGTATGGCAATGTAGGGGAAATTGTGGTATGATTAAAATAATTTAAATTTGTAAGATTGCAAAATCAACGTTTTAAGGAAGGTGTTTAAATGAATTATGAACAGTATGATAGATATGTTTTTACGCAAAAAAATCTCGATAAGTATTTAGAAGAATTCAACAAAGATATAGAGCGGCAGAAACAGGAAATTATAGAATTCGAAAAACGTGCAAAAGAAAGAATCAATTTAATTGATAACTGGGAACATCAGAAGAATTTTATAATATTAGGAAGTACATACAAAAATGGAAAGAAAAATGTGATACTTTTAATAAAAAGATATCCGGACCAATCACAGAGAGACGAAAGATATGAGTTCAATAAAATTGCTGACATGAGAAAGAAAATGATAGAACTTGAAGAGAAATATTCAGATTCCGATTGGTCAAATTTTGTAAGGGAGATTGAATGAAAAAAATAGAACTATCAGATGTGCAAAAATTAGAAAATGGAACAAAAGTATATATTGAATGCGTTGGAGATGAATGGTATTTTTCAGATAAGAAAAATTACAAAACGTGGAATGTAAAACAAGAAAATGGGCTTCATTATGGGGTTGAAACTGAAGACAACACTATAAGCTTTCCATATGATTTTGACTATAATGGATATAATATGGAAATTGCCTGTTACATTGATTAAATATAAAATTAAACTTCTATGGAGGTAGAAAATGTATTTAAAGTCAAATAGAGCTGGTGTGATTGTTGAACGAATTGGGAGTAAGAGACAGCACAAATATAAACTTACAGAAAAGTCAATCACAATGGTTTCTGCAGGAACATTGGTTATACCAGTACATTTTCTCAGTGACAATTTCCAACTGTATAACCAGAATTGTGATGAGTTAATACAACCAGAAGGGAATTTCTGGATTACTGCTGAGACTATTGATCCTTATCATGTGGTAATTGATATGTTTTAAGGAGATGAATATAATGTATGATTCTGAAGAAATTAGAGAAATAATTAACGAAGCCGTAGCAGAGGAGATATTTTTACTTAAAGAAGAGGAACAAGAAAAATATCTTGTAATCCAATCATTAAAATCAAGGTTATATGACGCATTTGGACTTGAAGATGATGTTATATAACTTGCAAAACAAGTTATTGTAATGCATAAGTGAATTTTAACTTTTTATGGAGGTAGAAAATAATATGACATACGGAAAATATAAAAAAACAAAAGAATATCTTAATGCAGAAGACATTTATTTATGTGTAAATGGAGAAGACCCAGTTAACGAAATGTATTATCCATATCAATTAGATAATGTTCCAATAATTGGAATTGGTTATTTACAAAATAACATAATTCAAATTGATTTAGTTGTTTTAAATTGGAAAGACAGATTTGATCCAGAATGGTATGCTGAATATAAATAAAATGACGATTTGAAGGGAGATATAAGATGGCAAGATTAAAATGGAACATAGTTCACGAGTGTGACGATGACAACGGAAATCCAACTCAATGGGCTGCTGAAATAAATCATCCGGATTATGGAAGATTCGTTTGGATCGACGATGAAGGTGAGAAGTTTGGAGTATACAGTGGAAAGAACTGTAATACAAAATTGGCGGAATGTAAATCTCTTGCAAGTGCGAAGAGATGGGTTGCGACATATATATTTTGAACGGAGGCGACATATGAGAACATTATATGATGAATACACATCTGGCATATTAGCAGAATATGCATATTGCATTCAGTTAGGGCATGATATGCATATTGGAGACACATATCCTATTGGTAAAATTTGGAATGGCGTTGGAAACATTTCTGAAATTTTAAGAAACCGAAAAATTTCAGTAGAAGATGAGGACGGAGAAATATATACATTGTTTTTTAGAATTATCAAGAAAAAATCGCAAATATTAAGAACTACGGTAGAAATTATTGATGCAGATTGATTAATAAAACAGATATTTAATCGGAGGTATTAGTTCGTGAAAGCAGAATACTTAGAACAGCTGATGACTATATACGATAAATGCATAGTTGAAAAGAACAAGTTAACCGAGAAAGATAAAGAAAATATTTTATTAGCAGTCGTTGATGGGCTTTTGCCGGCAGAAGATAAATATGAAATTTATCTTTTTAAAATGAAATGTGAAGCTCACAAAGTATTTAATGAATTTCATAAGTGGTGCATGAGTGGAAAACCTGTCAGAACATTTGAGGAATATGAAAATTTTTATAAAAATACACTAAATAATATATTTGTTTATCAAGTGTATGAAATAATATATGATGTGTTTCATCCTATTGTAATAAAAAAGAATTTTACATATTTGGATAAACATAATAATAATGTGATTTTCAATGATGAATTTATAATGGCTGCCCTTAAAAGTGAATTATATAAAAAAATGGTATTTAAAGAACAGGTAGAAACCATAGATTGGGAACGTAAATACTCACCAGATGAAAGTAAATTTAGGTTTGCAACGTTAGTGTCTTATAATGAATATGGCGACCCATTTATATATAATGAACCTGAATATCACCTGTATTCTGATAAAAAAGACAGAATACTATTTTAACAGAGCAAAGGAGATAACGCTATGGAAGAGCCACCAATAAGGCAAACAAAATATGAATATGAATATGGACTTTGCAAGCGAATGCATTATAGAGGACTATGGTTGGTTCAGTATGACGGTTATCCTGGTGAAATGAAGAAGACAAAAATGGCTTGTTCTTGTGTACAAGATGGTTGTGATAAGGATTGTGCAGTAATGGAAACGGCAGATGAAGTAATTCCAATTGATTGGGAATGGCACATGCTGGATAAACCACCGATTGGATGAGACTTGATAAAGGAGAGGAAATTATGAGTTACTATAATACAATTAGGTTGTTAAAAGGAACGGCATTCCTTACGACAAGGGAATATAAAAATTTTGAGCCTGGTGATACAATATGGGGAAATGATTCTGATGCAGAAGAGATTTCTCGATGGAATGAAGATGAGAAAGAAAAGGCTTTAGATGCATTGAAAAAATACAAATGCAGTTATCAAGAATCGAATGGAATGTATGATATTGAAGAATATGCATTAGAGTATTTTGATTCAGATGAAGATGGAGAGTTTGTTGCAGGATCTGATTATGATATTGCAGAAACAGAATGAAAATATAATGATTATACTTAGACATCACATTATGTGGTGTCTTTTTTATACTAAAAACGAAAGGAAGTGAGAAGTAGTGGACGAATACAAACAGTTTGATATTGTTTACGCTGATCTTTCTAGTAAAGGAACCATAGGATCTGAGCAGAAAGGTATACGACCTGTGATAATCATTCAAAATGATACCGGCAACATTCACAGTCCAACTGTTCTTGTAATGGCGCTTACAAAGGAACTTAAGAAAGCAAATCAGCCAACCCATTACATAATTAGGAAGAATAATGCGAATGGGTTGAAATTTGATTCGATGGTATTAGGGGAGACTATTACACAGATCTCAAAGCAGCGTATTAAACAGAAAATTGGTGTAGTAGATAATACCGCAGATAAAGATGGAATTATTGGAACATATATGGCTAATCTTACTGGAAAAAGTAGATATGGAAATCCATTATGGACCAAGATTACACAGCTTTTCTGTAAATTGGTTAAGGAGGGGCAAATATGTGCGAATTGAATAAGGTGGAGGCAATGGAACTTATAAAAGGGATTGTAGGAAGTAAAGTTTGTGCAATGTACTATAACAAGAAGAAAGGTATATCTTCAAAATCTAAGAAAATTGGCAAGAGGAGGGTGGAGAAAAATATTCAGAATGCAAAGACTATTACTTATAGCGGTTCTGAATATATCAGGAAGATAGAGCTTCATGGAATCAAAGGGAAATTCAAATTTTCTCCATGCAGCTCTATTGTTATTCTGTTCTGATTGAAAAAAATCGAACAAAAGTTCGAAAATGTTAAATTATACCTTTTTATTGGTACGATAAAGTGGTATAATCAAATACATAAAAGAACAAATGTTCTGATTTTTAATCGACATTGATCTTATAAAGAAAAATGCCCTACCAGCAGAAAGTTTGGCGACCGTCGGCTGATAGGACAGGGTTTTCTGTACCCACGGATGGATACATACATATTATGTAGCAATTCAATGGAAATGTCAATATTTTCCAATTCTAATCTCTTGCCATTCTGTAAGAGAAATTCCGTGAGTATAACTGTATATTAAATATGCTATTTGCTAAAAATGGAATTGTTATCTTTTTAAGAATAATTTCATTCTCTTTTTAGAAGCAAATAGTGTATTTAGTATACGCAAATTTTGAATGTTAAAAAAGGAGAATGAAATTATGGGAGCAGAGAAATGGAGTAAAAATGAGAAACTTACAGAAGATGAAGTAAATGACATAGTTGACTTTTTCTACAAGGACAAGGGAAAGGAACTTAAAAAAATTTGCAACCAGATACTTCATATAATTTGGAATGATATTCCAGATTATTACAGAGATGATTTTGAATCTCTTGCCGGATATATTATAACATTTTGCCTGGAATCCTATGATCCAACTACTGGACCGTTTAGAGCATATGTATATCCGTATATGCAAAAGAAATTTATCAGCTATATTTATGGAATTAATTCTCTTAAACGTGGTGGTGATGGAAACTGGGATTCTGAAAAACGTGATGAAAATGGTAAAAAACTCAAGAAATCCGTGAAGGTGAAATTTGTCAATTTAGACGACAAGGTAAAGGAAGATTCAGACTCTACATATGCGGATATTATCAAAGGTGGTAAATCTGTTGAAGAAATTATTTTTGAGAATAAAAAAGCATCAAAATTAGAAGCGTGTATTAACAAACTCAATAAAACACAAAAGAAAATAGTTTCTCTGATGATTGATGGTTACAAGCCAAACGAGATTCAAGAGGAATTGCAACTTACTAACAAACAGTATTTTGATTATGTAACCGACATGAGAACTTCAGAATTCAGATTAGCATTGGAGGAAGACTAATTATGTTATGTATCAGACCAAACAAAAACGAAAAAATGGTAAGAGATCAGAAATTTCTTAAAACTCTTCTTGGTAAACTGGACAGAGGTGAAATTAGAAGAGATTTTTGGCTGCAGAGAAAATCTACTCAGTGGAATAACCAGATTCGTGATCAGGCAATTGTAACAACTGTACAGGGTGAAGATATTGATCCAGTGAAAATCTGTGAAGAAATTCGCGAAGGTAAACCATCTCAAAAGTGGATTGTGGATGGTGGAAACAGATTTGAAACATGGAATAATTTCTATAATAATGTGTTTGCACTTGGAAAAAATCTTGAAAATTATATCGTTCCATATGAGGCAACTAAAAAAGATGAAAAAGGAAATGTAGTTAAAGATGAAGATGGTTATCCAATTATGGAAGAGTTAGAGTTTGATCTTCGTGGAAAACGCTATAAAGATCTTCCTATGGAGCTTAAGGAGAGATTTAATAATTACAAGGTAATTTATGTAGAGCATTCAAACTGTACAGAAAGTAGAATGGGTTATCATATTCGAAGATATAACAATCAGAAGAGCATGAATAAAAATCAGAAATCAGTTACATATATGGAACAGACTGCAAAATGGACAAAGGAAATTATGAGTTCCAATCCATTTTTCAAGGAACTTCCGTGTTATCATGGAGCTTCTGAAAAGAATAGCGATCCAGAGAGGGTAATGCTTGATACTGTAATGATTATCTTTTTCAAAGATGAATGGAAAAGTAATGCAGAGAAAAATGCTTTATATGTAGAAACAAACGGAGAAAAGGATCAGTTCAATCTTCTTGATAACTATCTCGGAAGAATGTATGTGTTAGTTGAAGATGATGATGAACTCTCAAAGCTTTTTGAAAAGAAAGATGCACCAATGTGGATTGCTCTGTTCGATAAATTCTCAAAACTTGAAATGGACGACTCTAAGTTTAAAGAGTTTTTAAAGGCGTTTGTTGGCGGCTTAAGAGAAACCAAAATTAATGGAGAATCTTTCGATGAAATTAAGGGAAATAAATCTACAAAGAACAGAAATACAATCTTTGGAAAATTAGAGTATCTTGAATCTCTTATGATGGATTTCTTTTCTATTAATAAGGAAGATATTGTTGAATCTTTTGAGACAACAGACAGATTTGATGCATTTGCAACAAAATTTGAGAACACAGAATTAATGGAAGCACTTGGCGTTCCAATGGGAAGCGATATTGATCGTATTGCTGCACAGACGCTTATGACAGTATGTGGAAAGACAGATTTTTCTGATAAGGCAATTCAGGAATTTGTCACCGCTGACGAATATACAGAAGATAACATTGAAGATGCAGATCTGTACCTGGATGAAGTGAACGAATGGAGTTTGGAGCTTCCGGCTGGTACCACACTTCTCAAGGCAAAATACGTTCCTGCAATGGTAGGATTCGTGAAATATACATATGATAACGACACAAATACAGATGCTCTTAATTGGTTTAAAGATTATGCTTTCCAGTGTACAAAACCAGAAAATGATGTTCAGAAACTTCTCGATGATATGAAGGAAGACTTCAATTCATATTTGACATACAAAGAAAATAAGACAGCGTAAGGTAGGTGGTGATAAATATGGCTATATTTTGTAGACATCCCAAAAGTGTAATTGTCGCAAAATCAAATGTGATCCAGTTTGACCAGAGTGGGTTTCCTATGAGACTTGAGACTATGGAGTGTTTGATTTGCGGTAAGAAGTATTATGCTTGGAATTATATTAAGAAAAGTGAACTTGATGAACTGAGCACAGGAAAATCTGTGCTCTGTAAATGGGGGAATGTGGAATGATTTTAGAACCTGGTGAAGAGAATGATTTTTATAAATTACAAGACAATATAGATTATTGCAGAATGTTACAAGAAGACCTTTTAGATAGAAAATGGGAGAGAATATATAAAAAAAGGTGCCAAAAATATTATCTTCCATTAAATAGGATAATAAGAAAAATTGAGAGTGAAAATTGGTCTAATATACCTTCTATACCATCTATAGGAACAGAGCTTAAAGAATTTGTTTACCATAATACATTTCAAATTTCTGGCATAATTGATTTATTCAAATATTGTAAGGATTTTCATCTTGATATTCCTAAATGTGCAAAAAATATGATATGTGAAGCTTGTGCCTGTAATGGTTGTGAATTTATGAAAGATCACTTAGGTTATACCTGTGAAGATTGTAAAAAGGACTATTACACAGGATATCAAGGATATTGTGAAGAATAAAACGGAAAGGATATTAAATTATGATTATTATATTAATATTGGTCATTATGTTACTTATTGCTTTTGTTCTTATTGTATATAAAAAAAGTTCTGAAATCTATATTGATATTATATGTGCAGTACTAATAATCCTATCAATAACCGGCTTAGTTCTTTGTATTCCAACTATAGCTATAGAACAGTGTAACACCGAAAAGAAAGTACATTCAAAGCAAATTGAGTATGAATCACTTATAAAGCAATGTCAGATTATTTCAAGTGAATATGAAGATGTTTCCAAGGCAAATGTAATTCAAAATGTATATAAATGGAATAAAGAAGTTTATGATGCAAAATATTGGGCAGACAATCCTTGGACCAACTGGTTTTTGAACCAGAGGGTAGTGGATTCGCTGAAGTATATTGATCTGGAAGATTACGGATTATAAAAGAAAAGGAGAATTTTATGGGTAAATTTAAAATTGGAGACAAAGTTATTGTAGCTGCACATAAAGACGAGATGGAATGTCCATACGTTTTGGGAATAAAAGATCCTTTTAATTTGACTGGAATAATATGTAGTATACATTATACTTATGGGGACGGAAGTACATCTTATGGAGTTAAATTTGAAAAAAATATTGGTGGGCATGACTGTGCTGAAAATTGTAAATTTGGTTATGGACAGTATATAAATGAAAAATATTTAAAATTATACGATGAAAAGAAAAGTGAGGATAAGACTATGCAGAAAAAGAAATATGAAAAGAAACCGCTTGAGCAGCAGATCAAAGAGAAATACGAAAGTAAGAGAAATGTATTAAATGTAAGAATTGGATTTGCAGGACACGAACAAACTTTAGTTCCTAAAAAGGTTTATCACGATTCAACGACAAGTACAATTGTAATTGATTTCGGAGATTACGTTGGAAAAATTAAAGCAAAACCAATTGCTAATGATAAGTATGATCCAAGTGTAGTATTCAATATTATTGCTGCAAAGGCAATTTATAAAAGATTTGATTTTCCGTTTGAGTCTGATATGAGTTCTTTAGAAGCAAAAATAACTGCAAAATATTTATTACATAAGAATACCGGTATTGCACTTGATAAATACGTTAAGTATCTTAAAAATATGGTGCAGACATTTTTACAGGAGGATGCAGAATTAGAAAAGGCAGAGCAGATTCGCAAAAATCAGAAAGCTAAAAATAGAATTCGTAAAGAAAGACAGAAGCAGAGAAGACAGAATAGAAAATAAGAATAAATTAAATATTAAATAAGAAGAGTAGAGTGTTAGGTGATAAGCTTGGCACTCTATTTTTGTATAAGGCAGGTGAGAATATGTGAGTTGTTTAATTAGATATAACTATCAATATGTGTATATTGACAGCGAAAGCAAAATGAAACTTGGGCCTAAAGCTAGAGCAAAGGTTTTTGATGACCAAAAGGCAAGAAATCTCATTAAGAGTCCACCGAAAAATATGCGGTTATATAAATTTGAGCTTGAACCTTTGACTGAAGGCAAAACAGAACAAGAAATCAAACAAGAACAGATTTTGATGAGAGCTGCACAACATGCCAAGAAAACTGGTTGTTATACAGAAATAAAAAATGACAATAAACCAAAAGAGAAATCAGAAGTAAATGATGTAAACAACATAGATAACTGGCTCAAGAAGCTGAGTACCTGTAATGGAATAAAAAGGGAAGCTCAAGAGAGACTGGATTATCTGAGCGAAAAGTTAAGTCTGATCGACCAGGCGCAGGATATTATTTTACATATGATAGAGAAAAATGAACATCCAAATGCACCAACGGCTTATAAACAGCGAATGAAAATCCTGGAGATCAGAAAGAAAAGAAGAAAAATCAAAAACGAAATGATTATCGTACAGATGATTGTGGCAAATGATTTGTCATCAAGAATGTACGATCACATTTCAGCAGTTTCAAATGGATTGCAGTATCCTCAGAATTTGGATGAAAAATACAATCTTGATGTTGCAGATGAGTTACTTAAGAAGTTCGATCAGTTGTAAAAGGAGGAATAATTATGTTTGTAAAAGCACAGAACGAAAAAAGATTTATTAATCTGGCTAATGTAACAGATGTTTATTCAGAAAGAAAAACTGAAGGTGGTAAACAAAAATATGTGTTGTACTTCGATAAGATTCCTGCCGGAAGTTTTAGCAAACAGGAAAGTATCGATAAGGTTCTTACAATGTTAGAAAGCAAAGTTCAAGCGAAACAGAGGATGGAAATTATTGATGGCGAACCACCAAAGATTATCTATTATCAGGATCAAGTGTTCCAGATTCCAGGCGAGGATGAATTGGTATGAAGAAACAATTATCTGCAAAAGACAAAGCATTTGAAAAAGAAAGAGCTGAGTTCAGAAAGCAAATCAGAGAATTAAACCATGAACTGAATTCAGTAAAATTTGAATTATGTGACAAAATACATAATATGCAAAGGGAACTTGATTCTAAAAATAATGAGATAAAAAATATGCAGATGGTAATTGATGAACTAAAAATGTATGCAAAGTTATCCGATGATGAATTGAAAACTTTATTAGAAGTAAAAGAATTTGATAAAAAGATGTATGGTTATTTTTCTAAAATATTTAAAGAAGGTTTGATATGAAAAAGAATAGAGCAATTGTATACATAATGATGTGGATCTGTTGCAGTATTGTTACTGCAATATCTATAGCAGCTACAAAGCAATATTGTTGTTTAAACACGATGGTAGTACCGTTAGCGTTTATGCTGATGGATTATATGTTTTTCGGGAGGTAGAAGATGAGATCTATAGCATGTGCGATTATTAGTTTTGTTATTTTTTATATGGAAAATAATGTAAAAAGTACAGAAATAAAACTTAGGGCGATTTATTTAATTACATCTCATATATTTTTGATTGCTGCAATTATTTTAATGATGTTTGGAAGGTAGAGAATGATTAATTCAGTAAGTATATGTATAGTATGTGGAAAAGAGATGCCAGCATTTTACAAAGGTTGCTCGAAGACTTATGATCCGAAGTTCCATAAAAATATTTATGTTTGCAGTAATGAGTGTAAAGAAAAATGGGAAGCTCAATATTTTGTAGAAAAATATAAAGGAAATAAAATTTACTGTATTGATGGTAAGTATGTTCCATATTTAAGTTGCGCATATTATTTTAATACACTAGAAGATTGTAAAAAGAGAATTGATAAACCACATATAGCTTATGTATCAAGAGAAGCATTGAGAACATTTATAAGAGAGGAGTTTGGTAACGATTGAGAGATCCTAAGAGAATTGATAAATTTTGTGATGAATTTAAAAGCATATGGAAAGGAAATGTTCCTGATTGGAGATTTGGACAGCTGATAGGTAATTTTGAATACTGGATCAAAGGTAAAGGAATTGATATGTTCTTTCCGGAAGAAAAAGAAATGCTTAGATTATTTAAAGAATTTCTTGGCGTAAATGATACAGGAAATGAAAAAAAGATATGGGACGAAATGATGTTTTGTTCGCCACTTGATTTCAAAGATCTTGATGGAAATAAATATGACCAATGGCCAGAGGGTGTCATTTATACTCCTGGAATAAAATTAACTGGAATATTAAAAAAGAAAGCGAGAACAGATTATTGTGGAGTGACTACAAAAGATGCAAAAAAGATAATTGACAATATATCTGATAAGCGAAAACAAAATGTAAAAGTTGTTATTGGAAATAGAGCAGAAGTCTGTGATGCAATTTTATATATTATCAAATCTAATTACGGATTAATTGTATCTGTCGATGATGCTGAAGAAATTAAATTCTGTGAAGAACTTTTTGAAAAGGCAACAACTTAAAATTGGAGTTTTATCGGAAAATAATTTTATAAAAGGAGAATAAAAAATGAGTAAATTAGTTGTTAGAGAACATGATTGTAAAAGATGTACAAAAGATAACTGGTGTGATTATAAGAAATATCAGGATAAATTTGAAAGCAATGTAGAAGAGCAGTTTAGAGATAAAAATGAGGTAATGTTTGAAATAAGCTGTAAGTTCTATGAAGAAGCATAAGTTGAATTTCTGGAATAAGTGATAATGAAAAATGGAAGTAGTAATTGTGAGGTGATGATATATATGATTATTGGGATGTAAATGGAAAACTGAATAAATTACATATAATAATCAATCTCTAATATGAAAAGATTGTGGTATATTTTGAGCTTTATGCTGCTGATTTTATCTGATCAGTATACCAAATGGTGAGGGATATTTCCACTCACTAATACTTATGTTAATAGAGTTCAATACATAAAATTGGTTGAGGTTTTGTTACTCTATAAAATAACATGAGCACAAAACAGCAGAGTTTTTCTTCTATATTAGAAGAAGGTTTTGTTACTCTATAAAATAACATGAGTACAAAACTGTTACACAATTTGTTATTTCCATAAAAATGTTTTGTTACTCTATAAAATAATATGAGTACAAAACTAGCTTTAATGACTGTAGGCTTGCTCAGTCGTTTTGTTACTCTATAAAATGAGTGAAAATAATAAAAATAAGGAAAATAATTATGAAAAAAAATAATAAAGAATCAAATACATATATAAAAGCAATGAAAATTAGAATTGTACCAATTTGTGATATTGAAGAAGAGAATTTAAGAGATAAATATTATAAAGAGCTTTATCAGTATTTACGTGATAGTATTTGGGCACAAAATGCAGCATTAAATTATGGTCTTGCTATGACTAGAGATGCTTATGTACTTCATAAAAATGAAGACAAGATAAAAGATATTTATTTTAAATTAGCTCATCAAACACCTAATCCAAGTATGGCTTCCGAAGCAAGATTGAAAGAAGTATATGAAGCAGCTCCGATTACGCAAGAGTACATTGATAATAAAGTTGAGGAATTTAAAAAATCAAATAGCAAAAAGAAGAAGCCTTTGACCGATGAAGGCGTTAAAAAGAAAACAGATTCAATAAATAATATGTATAAGAAATTTATTGGATTATCAAAAGAAGATATTCAGGAATTAATTGATAAGTTAGATGATTATTGTGCTTATCCTGAAGAGATTTATGAAAAATTTGCAAATGGATTTAGTACACCGGCTTATGTTACGCAGCAAATAAAAGACTACTGGAATACAGAAGGCGTAATGACAAAAGTGATTTATAGTATGAGTGATAAACTCAGGAGTGTTAAAAATTCTAACCCTTTAACTATCCCACCAAACTTGTTCTACAACAAGAAAAATGATCTAATTGGAATAACGCATTCGTATAATACATATTTAGAGTTTGTAGAAGCATTAATGAATGTTTATGATGCAAATTTATTTTTAGAGCTTCCGTACAAAAAAGGATATGACAAAATGAAATTCAAACTCATTCTTGGAAATCCATGCAAATCACATGAGGTGAGGATATCATTACAGAGAATTTTTGAAGAATATTATAAAATTAGAGGGAGCAAGATTGGATTCGTAAGAAATAAAAAGACTGGTAAAAATACCGATCTAGTTCTTTATCTTTCTGTTGAAATTCCAAAAGATACATCAATTGAATTAGATGAAAATACAGTTGTTGGAGTTGATCTTGGACTTGCCGTACCTGCTGTTTGTGCATTAAATAATAATCCATATCCAAGAAAATATATTGGGAAAAAACTTGAATTATTAAAGAAGCGAACTCAATTTAAAAATAGACGAAAAAAATTACAAAGCGAATTAAGAGATGCAAGGGGCGGTCATGGCAGAAGAAGAAAGATGAAAGCAATGGATCGCTTAAGTGAACTTGAAAAGAATTTCGCTGATACATATTGCCATAAAGTAGCCAAAAAAGTTGTTATGTTTGCACTAAAAAATAAGGCAAAATATATTAACTTAGAAATGCTCAAAGGATATAGAGCTGATGAAAAAGTACTTCAGAATTGGAGTTATTATCGAATTCAGATGTATATCAAAATTCTTGCAGAAAGATATGGAATAATTGTTAGATTTATTAACCCATGCTATACATCTCAAGTATGCAGTGTATGTGGTAATTGGCATCCAGGCAATAGACCAAAAGGAGATAAAGGTCAGAAATATTTTGATTGTCACAATGATAAATGCGAATCACACACTAAAAATAAAGGTGAAGGATATACATTGAATGCAGATTATAACGCTGCTAGAAACATTGCTATGTGTGATTTGTTTATGGATAACAAATCAGAAATCACAGAAGAAGATAAAAGGATTGCAAGAGAAAAATATGGGATTCCTGAACCTATAAAAAAGAAAGAAAAACTTGCGGCTTAATTGCCGCATTTGCATACATTAATTATTAGATGTATGTGGTAAATTTTAAGCATGACTGTACTCAAGACGGAAATGCTGCCAATATTGTCTTATTGGTTTACCATATGGTGAGATCATTGGTACTCACTAAGTCTATGTAAATATTCTTGAGGGTTAATAACCATATTGTTTTACATAGATGTAAAACGACAGAATACTTCCGCCACGGCTCTGTGTAGGTTAATAACCATATTGTTTTACATAGATGTAAAACTCGAAAGTCCAGGAGTAGCTTGATGAAATAGGTTAATAACCATATTGTTTTACATAGAAATTGAAAAGAAGTTAATGTTGGTGAGTTGTTAGAAGAACTTACTGATGATATTCCTGCTTTTGACGATAAGACATTTCTCTTGGCAAATAAATTGTTTAATGAAATTATTATGCAGGAGAAAATAGCTAAGTAAAGAGGTAGAGATAAATGGTTTATATAGAGAGAACAGATTATAATAAAGTAATTTCCATAAAACTTATGATTCCAGGAACTTGTAATGCAAAATGTACTTTCTGTTATATGAAAGATTATAAATCTAGCGTATTGAAAAATCAGAAGGATGAATTTTTAAATAATTATTTATCATCATTAAATAAAATTATTTCTAAGATAGGAGATAAAAATCCTATCTCTTTAGATATAACAGGAAATGAGCCAACATTTGATATTAAATTTTTACAGAAAGTTTTGACACAGCTTAAAGAAGAGAATATTAAGAATAAGGTTCAAAGAGTAACAATGACAACAAATGGATTTCATTTGAAAGAAAGTATTTCTTATCTGGAAGGCGTTGTTGATTATGTAAATATTTCTGTTCATGATTACCGCCTGGATGAACGCAGAGATATAATGGGATTTAAAACATTTACAGATCAGGAATATGCAGAAATGATCGAGGGTTTAAGAAAAATTGGGATTACCACTTCAGCAGTTTCTGTTATCCATAAATACATTCCTAATTTTCCAAAATGGTTTGAAGAGTTTACAGACTGGTGCAATGATTTAGGATTTATTTCTCTTAGAATCCGCTGCGATGTGTTCTGGAACCAGAAAGAGTTATTTGACTTTTATATGAAATATGGACTAAAGCAGGATGATTATACAATCATTGATCACGAAGAAACGCCGGATTCTCACTGGTGTAGACTTAGAAGATATGATAAATTTAGAGTATTTTTCTTAAAAGGAGTTTTAGATACTTCACTACTTACTAAGGGGATTGAGTATGTAATTGCTGACGATGGAATTTGTTATTGCGACTTTTATAAGAGAACAAAAATGGAAGATTGTAGATATGAGATTGGAAAAATTTATGACCTGGTAATGACATAAAACAACAGTTTTATGGGAAAAATGACCATCGTGAATCCCTTATTTTTAAAGGGATTGCGAAAATGGCATTTTGAGAAAATTCACAAAAAATGAAAAAATTACATATCAAACGAAACTTTTATTACTTATTAAATGGAGGGCAAGAAAATGTTATATGGGCTTATTGACTATGATTATGATTATCATGAAGTAATAGGATATACGAAAGATTTAGACGAAGCATATAAATATAGTGCAATAAAAGGGGGTGAAATTGAGACATTTAAAAAATTAAGAAGCGATATTGATTATAGTCAATATGAATTTGTTTATCATTATGCCATTTCTTTTAAATTTTCTAATAAAACTAATAAGTATGAAAGAAAAGATTTTCCAGATGATGTTCCGGAATATGACTATTGTGATTGTTGTGTAAAAAATATTGAATTATACAATATTATTTCTTTTGATGAAGGACATTCTATACGATTTGGCATTTTTCTTAAAGAAAGAAATCTTGAATTAGCATATAGCACAGCAGAGACATATATGAAAGATTTACTTTCTCGTGGTAATGGAGAAATTATTGAAGAGAATGTTGACGAAATGAATGATGAATTTTCTAAGGAATATAGAGAAGAGCAGGAACGACTCAAAAATCAGAAGAAGATAGAGGCTTTTGAAGATAAAATTCGTAAACTGGAATCAGATATAAAAAATAAAGAAAATAATTTACAGAAATTGCGAGAAGAATATGGAAAAGAATTAGGAAGTAAATAATAGCTGAAAAGCATTATAAAAGATATATAAATTAAAAAAGGAGAAAAGATAATTATGATGAACAATTTTTTAAACGGTATGTTTGGTAAGGTAGGAGCTGGCATGTGCAGACTTTCTATGAGCGGCGGTATTGCAGTAAAAACATCTAATGGCTATAAAAGCTATAATGTGAAGACTGGCAGACTTACAAATTGTGATAACTTTGCATTTGATATTGGGCAGGATTTCTTCTTTATTATTCCAACAAATAAAGTTACAGCAGGTGATATTATATTTGCAAATGGAAAACCTAAATGTGTTATTAAAGTAGAGAAGAATATGATTACGGCAATTAATTATGAAGATTCTACTGTAGAGAATATTGTTCCAGAGCGACATGTATTTATGGGAAATACATATTTTTATGGAAAGATTGTTTCTTTATTTGGCAGTAATATTACTAAGGGTAAAAACGGTATGAATAATATTTTCAAATATATGATGCTATCTCAGATGATGAACGGAAATGGTTCTACTGGAACGGCGAGTAATATGAACTCAATGCTTCCGTTTATGATGATGGGTGGCAATATGGGTGACATGTTTGACGGTATGTTTGACTTTGATACAGTAGACAATACAAACGAAGATAATGAAGTAGATGTAGAGGAGGTAGAGTAATATGGGATGTGGAACATGGAATACAGACAGTTTTATAAGTTATTCAACATCAAAAGGATTGACAACTGATACTTTAGGTTTTGTCACATCAAACGTTTCTAATCAAGAAATGTTTAAAGCAAAAACACTTGATTCGGCACTTGATCCCAAAAATGTTATTAGAGAATGTTGTGATTCAGAAGATCATCCAAATACGTTGCCAGTTATGATTGCATTAGATGTAACTGGATCTATGGGTCAAGCTGCAGTAGAAGTGGCAAAGAAACTTAATGGTATTATGACAAAACTTTATGAGAATATTGTAGACGTTGAATTTATGATCATGGGTATTGGAGATTTAGCATATGATTACAATCCAATTCAAGCATCTCAATTTGAATCAGATATAAGGATTGCAGAGCAACTTGATAAAGTTTATTTTGAGTTTGGTGGTGGTGGAAATGGATTCGAATCATATAGTGCCGCCTGGTATTTTGGACTTCATCATACTAAACTTGATTGTTGGAAACGTGGTAAACGAGGAATTATTATTACAATTGGTGACGAAAGACTAAACCCATATCTTCCGATGAGGGGTAGATGCTCTGGTTTAATTGCAGCACTTGGAGATAATTTAGAAAAAGATGTAGAAACTTCGGAGTTATTTGAAGAGGCATCTAAGAAATTTGATATTTATCATATTCATGTAAGACATGGTAGTAACTATGATAAAGAAAATATTGAAAAATCCTTTAAGTCTATTATTGCAGAAAACCATTTTAAGGAAGCAAATCTCGATAATATCACGGATACAATTGTTGATATTATTGTGGATGCGGCAGAAAACGATACCCCTGTTGTTGCTGCAACATCTGTAAATACACCTTCCAATGTGAGTACAAACGAAAATGGAGAAATTGTTTGGTAAAATAAAATAGGAGATTAAGATGATGAAAGACGTAAAGATTGTAATTGGTGCAAATGCAGGAGATGAAGGAAAAGGTTTAATGACTGATTACTTTTCTCAGAAACCTAATAGTATTGTAGTGTGTTCTAATGGTGGAAGTCAAAGAGGACATACCGTAATGACACCGGACGGAATCAGACATGTCTTTCATCATTTTGGTTCTGGAACTTTTAATGGGGCTGTTACATATTTGTCAAAAGAATTCATTGTAAATCCACTTATTTTCGTTCAAGAATTTAAAGAATTGATAAATAAAGGTGTAGTTCCTATTGTTTATGCTCATTCAGACTGTATGGTTTCGACACCTTACGATATGATGGCAAATCATATTGTTGAAGAAAATCGTGGAAAACAAAAGCATGGCAGTTGTGGGTTAGGAATTTTTGAAACCATTAAGAGGTATGAAAGTGACATTACCGATTTTGATAAGGTAAAAGATTATTACCTTGAGAAGTTTGAAAAAGAAGGAATTGTGTTATCTGATAGTTGGAAAAAATTATTTAACGACCAAGGAATATACGAACATTTTCTTGAAGACTTAGATTTTATGAATGACCATATTGAGGCAACCAGGGATGAAAGCTTTCTAAATATATTTGATCACATTATTTTTGAAGCCGCTCAAGGGTTATTACTCGATCAGAACAATCTAAAATACTTTCCACATCTTACCCCATCTAACACAGGTCTGAAAAATCCAAAAGAAATTATTGAAAGAGTAAATTGGAATGATGAATTAAATATAGAAGTATGTTATGTAACACGTACATATTTAACCAGACATGGTGCTGGTCCGTTTCCAACAGAATGCAATAAAGACGAAATTAATGCCGAAATGTATGATAAGACAAATGTTCCAAACCCTCATCAGGATACTTTACGTTACGGAAAGTTAGATTTAAATGAGTTATATCAAAGAGTGATGGAAGATGTTGGAAATTATAAATGTAAGAAATCTATTGCCATTACACACTGTAATGAATTTAGAATGGATGAATATAAGTTTGAGAAGTTATTTTTAGGATGGAATATTTATAAATCAGATGGTGAAACACATAATAGCATAAAGGAGACAAAATAAAATGAAAACTAAAAACTCAACATGGAAAGTTGTATTAATCGCAATAGCAATTATTATTGCTGTAGCTCTTATGGCTGTATTTGGAGTCCAGAGCTACATGAATAGGGCAATCAGTATGGAAGAACAGGTATCAACCGCAAAATCTGATGTAAATGTACAGGAGAAGCGAAGAGTAGACCTGCTTGGTAACCTGGTTGATTGCGTAAATAATTATGATAAACATGAATATGAGACATTAAAAGCAATCGTGGATGGTCGCTCATCTAATGATGATAAGGCTACTGAAATTAAAACTTCTATTAAGGCAGTATCTGAAGCATATCCGGAATTAAAATCCAATGAGAATTATAAACAGCTTATGAATGAGCTGGCAACAACTGAAAATCTGATTACAAATTATAGGGAGAACTACAACAAACAGGTCAAAATTTATAATGCGTATGTGAGAAAGTTTCCGCAGAGAATGTTTTTGGATTTTCTTGGATATGAGAAGCAAGAATATAAATTATTAGACTTTGGTGATGATCTCCAGGATGAACCACAGGATTTGTTTGCGGAGGATTAATTTATGAAAAAGAAACAAAAATGTGATAGGCATTTTTATGTGGCACTTGGTTGTGGTAAATATTATGCAGTAATAGAAGAAAATGATTGTCATAAAATTTACATAATTTCACCTTGTATATGTGAAAAATGTAAAGATTTTGAATTTGGATCTTTGAATCCAAGCATATTTCCTCACACACAAGAAGGCTACGAAAATTACAAAAATGCGATTCAAGTTTTTAAGGATTGTAAGTATAAACCATTTGAAGAATTTGAAAAGGAATGCCCTGAATATTATAAAAGAATTGTAGAGAAATTGAGGATTGAAAATGAAAAACATAAAGTTTCGGAACTTTACGATTACTAAAAGAGAAATTCTTGTAAGTATTGTAATCGCAGCCTTAATGATTATGTTTGGCTTTCTGATCAGCACTAAATGGTCAGAGAGTCAACAAGAATCTGATATTAAATATAATAAAGCAATTCAAATAGATAATGATACAGATCTGTTCCAATATGGAATGGACACAAATGTTGGTAATGCATTTGTTTATGGGGAGCTGAAAGCAGTAGATTCAGTTACATATCCGGAAATTGGTGGAGAATACATGTATGTTCGAAAAGTAGAAGAACATTATAATATGCATACTCGAACTGTTACGACTACTGACTCAAAAGGGAAAAAACATACAAGAACAGAAACATATTGGACTTGGGATTATGCCGGAGAAGAAGATAAAAGTTGTAAAACAATTAATTTTTGTGGAATTGATTTTGATAGCAGTAAAATTCCATTTCCTGGTAAAAACTACATTGATACATTGAGTGGCGGTTATCATATCAGATTTGAATATTACGGTGTTCCTGCAGTTAATAAAGGGACTATATTCACAAATCTTAAAGATAAAACCATAAATAATACAAAATACTATAACAATATGGATTTAGAAGAAGCTTTTAGATATGTTACAACTCATTTTCCAATGTGGTTATTTTGGGTACTATGGATTATGTTGACAGGAGCTGCCGTGTTCGGGTTTTGCTATTTGGAAAACAGATGGTTGGAGTAAAAATATGGATAAAATTAATAATTTAGAATATAGAGGATTCCATGCAAAGTTTAATCACGATTTAAAAATAGGATGTATTGTTGACATTGAGGACCTAGTAACATTTGAAGCCGAACATAGCAGTGATATTGAATTTGAATTTCATAAAGCAGTAGATGATTACATGTCATTTTGTAAAGAAGTTGGAAAAAAGAGAATTAAAAATTGTCCTGGTATTGCTACGCAGTGTCGTGGAAAGATTGTAATGGTAGAACCACATCCGAGATTTAAGGGAGCTTGGAGATTTGAATTAAATGGTGAAACTTGGGTAAGTAGTAGTTGGGCGTTTGAAGAGGGTTATTGATGGATATTTTTAATGATAAGAATGTATATGTTTACACAGAAAATGACACAGTGTTTATTCTTCCTAAAGATCAAGATAAGCCAGTGAAAATTTGTTATGAAGATCCTAATAGACGAATTGTTGCAAACAATGATGGCTCTATAACAATTGAAGATACAGTATCGTTAGAATGGCTTGCAAATCATATTGTCGATAAGGAAGATTATGAGAAAATTGAGAATGCCTTAAAAGAAGCTATAAGCAAAACAAAGTATATTATATGTGAAGTGCGATAAAAGATATGTTTTACGAAAGTGTATATACTTATGGTTAAATTACAAAATATGGGGGTAAAAATGGGCTGTCCAGATATCAGTTATAAAATTATGTGCCAACGCTTTGATAAGTTGATTTATAGTCGAAAGGATATTGATTTGTCGGCTGATATAAAAGAGTTGGAAAATAGAATTCAAAGTAAAGAACATACGCCGGAATATTATTTTAACGCCGGAGTGATCGCCAGGGGATATCTGGATGAGATTCATAAGAACGGTGATGCAGTTAATGCTTACATTGGTGGATTAAATCAATTCTGTTGGCTAATTGGTTTAGATAATGAAGAGGATGATAATGATGAGAATAACTAAATTTCCTGACAAGTGTGATCCAAATAAAATAATGATGGATACAATTATAAAAAGAAATAGTGTATGTCCATGCTGTGGAGAGAATAGATTTTGTACAATTAAAGACGAATTAGATGCGATAAAGAAACATGAAAAATTATCCGGTGTAAGACAAATTGATGGTATACGTTTTAGAAGATTGGGATTTCAAAAGCCTTGGTATAAACATATTTTTCAAGGAGAGAAGTGGTGGAACTCATTAAGTTTTAAATGTGAAACTTGCGGAGCAGAATGGGAATCGGAAGAGTTTCCGGATATTGAATGTTGTATTGAGGAATAAGATGGATAAGATTATATATTTTGAACTAAATAATTGGATTCCTGGAATATTCTATCCAGACGATGAACCGTTTAGATTATGGATGAAAAATGATTTACAAATCAAATTTGATGATGAGACTTGGGTAAAGAAAAGCAGATTATGTGTAGTTAGAGAATTAATTGATATGTCTTCAAATTATTGTATTACTGCTACACGAGAATGGGTCGTGAATAATTGTCCAAAACTGCTTACTGATTATGCAGAGTTTATTAGATATAAAGAAGATGATGGTAAGGTATATGGACGGTTTGGGACGGAATTTAAAGAATACAGAGAAGAAAATATTGGTATATGGGATTTGGAGGAAAACTATGAGCGATAAAAATTTTTTGGTTGGAGATACTGTTTGGTTTTATATTAGAAAACACGATTTTATGTCTAAGGGAATTATAAAAGAAATATTTATTTTAGATGAAATTCCTTTTGCACTTATTAGGAATGGACATATGGAAACTAAAATGCCTATTTCGCAAATATTTCATGATGATCTTAAACTTATTGCTTGGATAGAGAAAGAAGAGAAAGCAAATGTAAAACGCATAAAAGATAATATTCATGATGCGAAAGAGCTGGTTGAACTTATGTATTCTGTAATCGAAGACTGTGAATTTATGCCAGTGGCAGATTTAAATGATAAGAAAATTGCTATTAAAGAAAGAGCAAAAGAAATTTTTGATGTAAAAATAAAATAGAAGCAAAATTTGATTGGAGTGATTTTATGGCGTTTACTGTAAATTTTCCTGTTGATACAGGAAAATTTGTAATTACAAATTATAAAGATGTTGATTTAAGCAAACCAGAAACCTTACTTGGTAGAGTTGGTACTATTGCATGTTACCAAAGTATTACTCAGGAAAGCGATGATAATTCGTTTATCGTTATGGTGTCAGGATATAAAGATGCGTGGTGTCAAGAAACTTTGTTAGATTGGTTACATATTGCAACAGATGAAGAAGTTGAATTGTATAAGAAAGTGATGGGAATCGAATGAAGAAGAAAATTTTAGCTGCGATTGCTGCTGGATTAATTTGTGTGTCAGCAAGTGGATGTGGAACAACATATCAGGAAGCTATAAGTGCCAACACCGCGAATGGAGCAACTAGGTCGAATGGATATTTTACGGAGATTGTAAAATGGGGTGATGGTAATTACACAATTGTTTATGCGAATGATACAAAAGTAAAATATTTTATATGTAGTGGTTATAATCAATACGGCATTACACCACTATATAACGCAGATGGAACATTACAAGTTTATGATGGAGAATGATTTATGGAATTAATGAGAAGAAAAGTATGTGGAGAAGTACGTAAAGCATGGACATGTGAAATTACATGGTTTTTAGATCAAGTAGCTGGGTTAGATGAGCGACTTCATTATATTGTAATAAATGACTTAATATTGTTTGATGATGAAGATCCTGCGACATATTACATTAGAGTTCCTGGTGGAACAGTAGGAAGTATCTTTTTGGATGATGATCATAATATTAAAGATATTTTTATTGATCCGAATGATGTGGTAAAAAGTTATCCGGCAAACATTAATAAGCAGGTGAGAAAATTTATAGGTGAAAGGATGATGGTAGAGTAATGTACTGTGATGGGAATTGCCAGTATTTAGATACTATTAAAGGTAAATGTAAACTTGATGATAAACGAAAAATGGCAAAAATGAAATATAGTAATGCTGGATTATCATTTACTGTTTATGAACATATTGGATTCTGTAGAATGGATGGGGAAAACGAGGAGGTTAATGAGTAAATGGAATTCAAACCAGGTAATATTGTAAAAATGATTGATACATATTGGCATGGATCGTTAAATGAATCAAGAGAAGATATTGGTAAGCTGTTTGTAATAGAATATTCTTATGGCGAAAAATTCGGTAACGGAAAATGTTATGGAGGATATTCAATTCTTAGTATGGAAAACGGATCTAGTTCTTCTTGGTGGAACGATAGTCAATTGGAGTTTGTAGAAGATGGAAAGGTTGAGCTTATAGACGAATTAAAAAGGAAATATGAAGAGATTACAAACCAACAAAAAGACCTTAAATGGATAAAAGAACATTTTTCAGAAAGTTTACCTACAGATTCTATACTGACATTATTTCATAAAATTGGATATGAGTCAGCATTTGAACGGAATGGCGAATTCTATTGTTTGGCAATGGATTGGTTATCGTTTTATCCTGCATTTCTTTTATTGTTTGATAAAGAATTTGATTTAATGATAAAACTTCTTGAAACTGGAACAAATGAGAAATATAGAGATAAATATTTAAGAAATTTTACTGCCTTATATAATGAAATTCATGGTACAGACAAAAAGGTTGGTGAGTAAATGGAACTGTTAAAATGTCCCTTTTGTGGGAGTGATAAACTAAAAGTAGAGCATAAAAATAAATTCAAAGACATTCGTAGAAATTTTATTCGGATGAGTTTTTCTGTACGTTGTAACTCTTGTCATGCCAGAGGTGGTATTGTCACACGAGATATTAATTACGGTAAAGAAGCGGAAGAAATTTCTAAAGCAAAGAATAAGGCAATTGAGAAGTGGAATACGAGGGCTGATATATGAATATATCAGACATTATTGTAACAGCCGAAAGTGTAAAAACAGGTGAGCAATTAATCGGATATGTATGTGGTTGCAAAAGCTGCAGAACTGCCTTTGAAAATGAGAAGTATGATCATAACAGATCAATTGGATTGCTTACTCATCCAGATGAAAAATATGGAAATGTAAGAGTTTATACAGATAACATGGAGCTTTATAATTTAAATGAGGACAAATAACTATGAGATTAATTGATGCTGATGCAGAAGTGGAAAGACTACAAAAATGGATAAAAATGACTGAAAAAGAAATAGTGCATTTTGATGACGAAAACGATGATTGTAAAATAATAGGATATTTAATGGATCAAAGAAATATGTTTTTAGACGAGATTAGAAAACTTCAATCATATAGCACAGCTTATGATTTAAATATTTTACTTAGTGGTCTTAATGAGATTTTAAAAGATGAAATTTCGCAGCCGGTTGCAGATTGTGTTTATGAGTGTGTACAGCAAGGTTATTGGTAATATAATAAAAACGATATTTTTATTGGGAAAATATGAACAATATATTGCGTTCTTAGTAACAATAAACACAATATGTTGTGCGTGAATGGATGGAAATAAATTATGAAAGAAATTAGAAATTTTTTGTGTGATAAGAAACCAGATTTGTTTGATTATATTGCGTCCAGGGATATTGCACAAAAAGATAATTGTGTTATATGTCTTCAATGGATTATTCCGTACTCTGGTACATATAGTGAAGTGATTTATGGAAATGAAAGTGATGAAGATTTGGAAGCAATGGATAAGAAACATTATGTATACCCTATGTAAGAAAGGAGAAATAATATGCCAGTAAATGATGATCTTGGTAAAAGAATGAAAGAATATTATGAGCAGATTCCAAAGACAAAATTAATGCGAAGATGTCCGGTTGTACTGAGGATTGATGGTAGGGCATTTCACACATTTTGTCGCTCATTTGATAAACCTTTTGATGATATTTTAGTTAAAACAATGCAGGATACAATGAAATATTTATGTGAAAATATAGAAGGCTGTGCACTTGGATATGCTCAGTCTGACGAAATATCTTTGCTACTTATTGATTATAAAAAATTAGATACTGCAGCTTGGTTTGATTATGAAGTACAGAAACTTTGTTCTATATCAGCAAGTATGGCAACTTTAGCTTTTAATAAGTTCTTTTATGATAATGTTGAATTTAGTTTCCAGGAAGAATACGCAAAGATTAATGAAAAAATTACTAATAAAGAAATTAATTCTGAAGAAGCAGAGCCTATGTTTGATAAATTAGAAGACGAATATTATGATAAATACTATTCTAAGTGTAACAAAGCAATGTTTGATTCAAGATGCTTCAATATTCCGAAAGAAGAAGTAACAAATTATTTCTACTGGCGACAACTCGATGCCACACGCAATTCTATTCAAATGGTTGGACAAGCAAATTTTTCACATAAAGAATTACAGAATAAATCATGTAATGATATTCAAAATATGTTATTAACTGAAAAAGATATCAACTGGAACGATCTTATAACTTATAAAAAGCGTGGAAGCTGCTGTGTGAAAAAAGAATATACCCAAGATGATATTACACGAACCAAATGGGTGGTAGATAAGAATATCCCTATTTTTAAAGGCGAAAATCGCAGCTACATTGATGATTTAGTATTCGTTGGAGAGTGATATTATAATGAAAGTATACAAAGAAAAGCAGTTTCTTGTTTTCAATTTTGAAAAAGTTGATGATAAAGAGGATGTTAGATAATAAAATGAATGAAGTTACGTTCACAATAAGTCATTGTAATGATTGCCCGGAGAGTCTATTTTGGAAATTCGGACCACATGGAAATGTGTATGTTTGTGGCGCAAATGAAAATGATAATATAAGCATTATTCCAGATTATACTAAAATTCCTAATTGGTGTCCGTTATTAAATCAGAAAAATTATATTACGAAAGTAACAGGTGAATTAGTATGAAAGATTTTCCAGAATATGTAAAAGAAAATTTAGATAAGCTCACTAAGGATGATTTGATTTATTTACTTCGAGAGTATGATCATACATGGTTTTGCATCGGTGAAGTTTTGGTTGATCAGAACAAACAAAATATAAGTAATGAATATGCAATTGATAAAATCCGTTGTTATTTATCTAAGATTAATGGATTAAATCCAAGAAGTAATAGATTGGATTTAGAAATTAAGTTACGAAAAGGTGAAATTACACCGGACGAATATAGGAAAATTGTGTTAGGAGAATAAAAAGAAAGGATAAGTTCGAGTCCCATGGGTTAAAATGCGCGCAGCTCTTACGATGGTAAGATAGGATGAGAACTTTATTATTATTTCGTGGTGCTCCTGGAGTTGGAAAGAGCACCTATATTGAAAAGAATGGTTTAAAACCATATACGTTATGTGCAGATGATATTCGGTTACTCTGTCAGAGTCCGGTATTATCTGTAAATGGTAACACAGAAATTACACAGAATAATGATGGTACTGTTTGGAAAACATTATTTACTCTACTAGCGGTTAGAATGCAGCGTGGAGAATTCACAGTTATAGATGCAACTAATTCCAAGACTTCTGAAATGAACAAATATAAGAAATTATGTCAGGAGTATAGGTACAGAATTTTTCTTGTTGATTTTACAGATGTTTCAATCGAGGAATGTAAGAAAAGAAATAGTCTTCGTGCTGCAATGAAACAGGTACCTGAAGCTGTTATTGATAAGATGTATAATAGATTTAAAACATAGAGAATTCCGTCCGGTATTACAGTAATTAAGCCGGAAGAACTTGATAAAGTGTTTATGAAAAAGATTGATTTGTCCGAATATAAAGTGATTCATCACGTAGGAGATATACATGGTTGTAATACAGCTTTACAGAAATATTTGAACGCAATTGGCGGTATCAAGGACGATCACTTCTTTATATTTTGCGGAGACTATATTGATAGAGGAATTGAAAATGCGGAAGTGGTTCAGTTTCTCTTAAGCATTAAGGATAAACCAAATGTACTTTTGCTTGAGGGTAATCACGAAATTCATCTTAGAAGATACAGTGAAGATAAGAAGTCGTTCTCAAAAGAATTTGAGTTATTTACAAAACCTACATTAGATAAAGCCGGTTTCAGTAAGAAAGATCTGAGGCAGCTGTGTAGAAAATTTGCTCAGTGTGCCTATTATACATATCATGGAAATACATATCTTGTTACTCACGGTGGTCTGAGTACAATCCCACAAAATCTTACTTTTGTTGCAACCGATCAAATGATTCATGGAGTTGGTAGATATAATGATGTAGAGCAAGTTGCCGATACATTTTTTAACACTACTGATGAACATACTTATCAGATTTTTGGTCACAGAAATACTAAAGGGTTTGATATTAATGTTAATTCAAGAGTATACGATCTTGAAGGACAGGTTGAGTTTGGTGGCTGCTTGAGATGTATTGATATTGTTCCTGGTGGAAGTATAACCTATGATGTTAAGAACAATGTATTCAGAGAGCCAGAGAAAGTAGAAGATACATTAGGAAGTAATGTTGCTGATGCAATTATCTCTTTAAGGAACAATAAATATATTTCTGAAAAGCAGTTTGGTAATATCTCTTCGTTCAATTTTACACATGCAGCATTTTATGAAAAGAAGTGGAACGCACAAACAATTAGAGCGAGAGGTTTGTTTCTGGATACTTCTGAGAAGTATAAAGTAGTAGCCAGGGCATACGAAAAGTTCTTTTCTGTTAACGAGCGTGAAGAGACTAAATTTGATACACTACAACGTACATTAAAATTCCCAGTAGCTGCCTATGTTAAAGAAAATGGATTTTTTGGAATTGTTTCCTGGAATGAATATACAGATGACTTATTTATTACAAGCAAGTCTGATCCTGAAGGTGAATTCTCTGAGTGGCTGAGAGATATGGTTTATACGAAAATTTCTGAAGAGAATCTTAAAAAGATGAAGAAGTATATTAAGGAGAACGATGTCTCTTTTGTATTCGAATGCTGCGACATGGAGCATGATCCACATATTATTGATTATCCAGAAAGTAAGTTGGTTTTGCTTGACATTGTATACAATACTCTGGAATTTCAGAAATACAATTATGAGGACATGGCACATGTTGGTCGTGATCTTGGACTAACAATCAAGAAACAGGCTTATGAATTATCTACATGGCAGGAATTTTATGATTGGTATTTTGAGGTTTTAGAAGAAGATTATGAGTACAGAGGTGATAAGATCGAAGGATTTGTAATCGAAGATGCTAATGGATATATGGTTAAGCTGAAACTTACATATTACAATTTCTGGAAGTTTATGCGTGGTATTGCTCATGAGACTTTAAAGAAAGGTTATACAAACAGGACATCATTGTTGACTACGCCGGTAGCAAAAGAATTTTACGCTTGGTGCAAGAAACAGTTTGAAAATGGTAAAGCTGATGAGTTGCCAAGAGATATTGTTACTTTAAGAAAAATGTTTTACAAGGAGAAATAGAATAATGTGGATTAGTAAGAAGAAATATGAAGAATTAGTTTGTAGACTAAATAGGCTTGAAAGAAAGGTTTCTAATATGCCAGAAGAACTTAATAAATGCAGAGATGATATAAATGACATTCAACGAGTTATGGAAGAAAGTAAACTTGGAGAAATCACATATAAATCAATTTTCGATAAAACAGCACTTTTCTTTTCGAAATCTAAAGATTCTAAAAATTATACACTAATTTATAAAGATTTTAAGGAATATAAAATTTGTGGCTTATATTTAAATAAACCGCAATTTGAAATTGATGAGAAAGATAATAATATTATTCATGTAAAGGACTATATTAAAAATTTAGATGAAACAATAAATGTAAAAGAATATATTGTAGACCTACAGAATCAGACTTTTATCAGAACAAAATAATAGATAAATGAAGAAGTAAATTGTGTGGTATGATACCACAGCTGGCGAAATCACCTATATTATAGTAATTTGGCGATAATACCAAATACTATACCTATAATACTGAAGATTAAGCTCCAGCTGTTAAATAATTCCTTTAACATAGGCAACTCCTTTCAAACATAGCAAATTAACAAGTTACTAGCTAATATTTTGCGCAGGAGCTGATCCGCCTTAACACCTAGCGGTTCCAATAGGTGATTTTAGATTTTGCCAGTCCCTTGGGTATGTGTTGGATACCCAAACACCTTAGCAGGTATTGTACCACACATTTACCATATATTTCAAGAAATTATTAGTCCAATAGAAACACTGTTTTACTGAGGAATATTATGACTGAATTAGAAAAACTGAAAAAAGAATTAAATTGGTATAAAGAAAATTATAATACAGTGTGCAAGATAGTATATAGAATTTCAGATAGTTTTATACCAGGATATTATACTGTTTCATCTTGTAATGGAACTCAATGTTGCCAAATTTTAGCAGATGAAATTATTAAGTTTGCATCAAAAAGAACTTTGCCAAAAAAATAAAAGGACTAAAGATTTTATGAGTGAATTAGAAGAAGATAATACAGAAGAATACGATGTAGACGAAGACTATGATTATGATTTTGAAGAATATCAAGATGCTTTAGACTATTGCGAAGAGTGTCGTATTTATGGCGATAACTATTATACTGACGAAGATGAAGATCTTATATTAAGATGTCCTAAATGCAACATGAATCCTGACAGATTGGATGATGATTATATTGACTAATAAGTATTTTCAATATCTTCGTCCAGGAGATAATTTATTGTATTGTCCTATTAAAAGTGAAGAGGTGGAAAATATGATTGATTTAAAAGAGAAGAATGTATTGTGTACAACAAAAGATGAGGCTGCTGCTATTTTAAAAGAGGCAGAAAAACAAGGAATTAGATGGTACGATGGGGATTTAGCGACTGCATACAATCCATTAATTGAACATGATGGACCTATTGTATTAACTTTTAAATATAATAGCATTAATTGGATTGGCGCAAGTGCTACAGATACTGCTAGAGATTTATTAGATACGGATCGAGAAATGACTGCCCATGAATTTCTTAACAAATTTTTAGATATGGCATATCATTGTTCTAACTGTGAAGAATGTAAAACTATTAAAGTGGATGGATGTGATTACAGATGGTGTGATAGTGATTTATGGACCAAAGATAATATTGATCAGGTTTATGAAATTGTAAAAACAGGTAATAAGCTAAAAGAAAAACCTGAACAAGCAGCTATAAACAATATAAGTAATTACTTAGATGGTAAAGGTCAATTGAATATTAATGCACTGAAATTAGCAATTAAAGTATTGGAGGAAAAGATAAATGAAAAATAGAACTAAATTAAATTTTATAATTGCAACTGTCACTTATGTATGTGCAGTATTAGCTTATGTAATTGAAAAAAGAAGAATACATGAGTATGAAAAATGGGATTACGAAGATGAAGAATAAAGAGGCTGCAGTTATACTATTTTCATTTTTATTTATGATACTATTTACAGTTTTACCTATATTTATAGAAGATCCTGGGCTTCAATGGGACTTTGGACTTTTGACAGGTTTGAGTTTTGGCATATTTGTTAAATACGGAGACAAAATAGATGAATAAACGACAGAAGAAAAAAGTTGAGGACAAATTATTATTTAGAGTTAAAAAATTACATCCTGGTAAAAACGATCTAATTCTTTTGACTTTTAATAATGATAAGATTGATATTGATACGGCATTTACATATTATAATGCAATTATAAATAACTTTGATGACGTTGCAAATTTTGTAATAATTCCAAATGGAATAACATTGAAGCAAATGGGTAAAGACGATGTATTAAAATATATTAATAAAGTAAGGGAGATAATTTTAAATGAATGATGTAGCAGTAAAAGAAAAAAGTTGGAAAGAGTTCCAGGAAAGTGGAATGTTATGGATGGCAAATACAATTTTACAGGTGTTTGGATGGTCTATTGTTATCGACCAGGATGCAGATGGAAATATTATTAGCGTGTGTCCTGCTAGAGTAAAATATAGAGGATTTACACACGAGACCAATATCAAGGGGTATATTAAGACTGCCAATTACATGAAAGAGAATGCAGAAGAGATTCTGAAAGAGGCAATGCAGTAATACATAAAATATGTTTTTTATTGGAGAGAATTGCTGTACGCAGTGGTTGTTTACAAAAAATAAGAAAGGATAAAAGTCTCATGAGATAAGCTGCGCAGCACTTAATGAGAGATTATATGGCGTTAAATGTAGGATATTTGCAAGCAGATAAAGAAAATAATGAATTGTATACCCCCCTTTATGCTGTAGATCCAATTTTGAAATATGTTCCAAAGGATAAAATTATATGGTGTCCTTTTGACGAAGAATGGTCTGCTTTTTATAAGAGATTAAAAGAAGAGGGATATAATGTTGTAAGAAGTTCATTGAAAGATGGTCAAGATTTTTTTACATATGAACCTGATAAATGGGATATAATTGTTTCCAATCCTCCATTCTCTAACAAGGATAAGGTACTAGAAAGATTATATTCATTTGAAAAACCATTTGCAATTCTTTTACCGTTAAATTCTTTACAGGGTAAAACAAGATTCAAATTCTTTAAACAAGGAATATAGTTATTAAGTTTTGACTCTAGGATTAGTTTCCATAAACCTGATAGTATGGATAGTGTTATTAAAGGTAGTCCATTTGCAACTGTATATTTTTGTAAAGATTTGTTGCCAAGAGATTTAATTGTAGAAGAGTTAGAGTTTTATGAAAAATCATTAGTAAGTTAGAATTCTAATCTGACAAATTCTTGTCAGAAAATCCACGTTTTATTTGAAAATTGAATAGAGAAAAGAGATAAGTACAATGAAAATTAAAAACATTAAAGATGTAGAAACATTTCTTAAAGTAGTAGATGAATGTAAGGGTAATGTTACTTTAACATCCGTTTACGGAGATAAGTTTAATCTCAAATCTAAATTGACACAGTACGTAGCAGTTTCCGCTCTGATCGGCAATCACGGCGAAGACCTGGAGCTGTGGTGTACCGACAAAGAAGATGAAATGAAATTTTTACAAATGCTCAAAGAAAATCCTGAAATGGTATAAGAGTATTTTAGAAGTAGTTGATGTAATGAAATAATCAGAAAGGATAAAGGTTAGGTGCGCACTAAGGACATGTCACTTTCTGGTATAGAAAAATTAAATATATGGGAAGTAAATCTCGAATAGCGAAATATATTGTTCCGATTATTCAGAGATATATTGATGAAAATAATATTGATACATATATAGAGCCATTTGTGGGCGGAGCAAATATTATTGATAAAATTAACTGTAATATAAGAATTGGATCAGATTTAAATAAATATCTTATTGCATTGTTAAATCACGCAAAAAGAGAATTACCACTATATGAATCTGTTTCAAAGGAATTATATGATAAAGCAAGAACTGCATTTAATAATGGAAATACATCGGAGTTTGAAGATTGGCAAATAGGAAATATTGGATTTTTAGCATCGTACAATGGAAGATGGTTTGATGGTGGGTGGGCTAAACCAGGTTATGAAAAAACTAAGAATGGACAGCGTTATAGAGATTATTACAGAGAGTCGAAAGATAATTTACTAATACAAGCACCAAATTTAAAGGATATTATATTTAATTCATGCGATTACAACGAATATGAGTTATTTGGCTGTGTTATATACTGTGATCCGCCATATGTAAATACAAAGCAATATGCAAATGCAACTAAATTTAATTATGACGAATTTTGGAATACTATGAGATTTTGGTCGCAAGATAATATTGTTTTGGTTAGTGAACAATCTGCACCAGAGGATTTTAAATGTATTTGGGAACAGGAAGTAAGTAGAAGTATTAAAGCTACAGACAAGAGTAAATCTACAGAGAAATTGTTTATTTATAATTGTGAAGATAGTTATTTGAAGACTAAATAAAGGGAGTAACGAGTTTTGCTGCAGCGATAAAATCATGGTTTGCTCCAAAAGAAGTAATGTTAGAAATTAATAAAATTTACAATGATGACTGTTTGATAAAAATGGAAGAGATAGATGATAATTCTATTGATGCAATTATCACAGATCTTCCGTATGGTCAAACTGCGCAGAATAAATGGGATACAGTAATTCCATTTGAGCCTTTATGGAAACAGTATAAAAGAATTATCAAAGATCATGGAGTAATTATACTTTTTGGGAGTGGTATGTTTACCGCAGATTTGATGCAGAGTAATCGTAAAATGTGGAAATACAACTTGATTTGGGAGAAGACACAACCAACTGGATTCTTAAATGCTAAAAGAATGCCCTTACGATCACACGAAGATATTTGTATTTTCTATAGTAAATTGCCTACATATAATCCTCAGAAAACTACAGGTCATGTAAGAAAAGTAAGTAAAGCAGAGCATAAGGTTGGATGTAAAGAAACAACAGATTATGGTGAACATGGATTGACAACCTATGATAGTACAGAACGTTATCCAAGATCTGTTTGGAAGTTTGCAAAAGATGTTCAGAAATCTGCATTACATCCAACTCAAAAACCAGCAGCTTTGATTGAAGAGCTTATTAAGACATATACAAATCCAGGTGATTTTGTATTGGATTCATGCGCTGGAAGTTGTACAACTGCAATAGCAGCTATAAATACAAGTAGAAATTATATTTGTATAGAAAAAGATGAAGAGATCTATAAAATTGGATTAAATAGAGTAAATAAATATTTGGAAGTAAGAGATAAAAAATGAAGAATAAAGTAATTGTAATATTAGCTGCTATATCTATTACGGAATTGGATTTAACCGGTTGTCAAAAGCACAGAAAAATCTTGGTGGTAGTACAACATTAGAATTCTACCACAAATCAGAAATTAGAAAAGATTACCTGGAAGGACAATTCTTTGCGGTACTTAACAAGACATATGACAGAGGATGATATTACAGAAGAAAAATTAAGAGGGTGATTATAATAATGAATCAAATATCAGATATTAATACATATACGTCCAGAATGTCGAAATCATGTGATGATAAACTATTCTTTATGAATAAAATTTCAGATGTAAAAAATATTGTAGACTTTGGTTGTGCTGATGGAACATTAATCAGAGAGATGAATAAAGTAATGCCTAATGTAAGGTATATTGGATATGATAATAATCCTGAGATGATTAGTATTGCGCAGACTAAATCTGCCGGTATTTCAAATATTAGTTTTACTGATACATTTCCAAGTAATGTCTATGGTAAAAGTTCTTTGCTTAATTTATCAAGCGTAATTCACGAAATATATTCCTATTGTAACGAAGATGAAATTTATGAATTCTGGAATAATGTATTCTTATCTGAATTTAAGTATATCTCGATTCGTGATTTATGTGTTTCAAAGAATGTTAATAGACGTACTGATATGGCAGATTATTTAAAATTGATTGAGAAAGCAGATAATAAACAGATAAAAGAGTTCCAATTAATATGGGGACTTCTTATGGATAATAGGAATTTTTTACACTTTCTTATGAAGTATAAGTATGTGGAAAATTGGGATAGAGAAGTAAAAGAGAATTATTTTCCAATCACTTTAGAAGAGCTGTTAAAGAAGATTCCTTATGATTATGAAATCGTATATATCAATACATACTGTCTTCCGTATACAAGATCTGTTGTAGAGAAAGATTTCGGAATTAGTATTAAGGACAATACGCATGTGAAATTATTGTTGAGAAAGAGAATAAATTATGAAAAATAAATGTTTTGAAAGAAGAATAAGGAAGCTCGACAGAAACAGTAAAGAAGATAGTATTTGTTTTAATTGTTCAAATCGAAAAATTGTTAATGGAATTCTGGTTGATGAGTGTGGAATTAAATATGGAATAAGAGATTATTTTGCATATGGCTCAAAACAAGAAATTGTTGATTATTTAAAAGAGCATAATTATAAGACACTAAATGATGTTTTAGAAAATCTTAATTAATACTAATAAATAAAGGAGTAGTGACATGGTTATTAAATCAATGGATCATTTCCAGAATGTATGTAAAAACAAATTTGTAGAATGGTATAACAAAAGCAGCTATGCCAATAAAGGACCAAATGACATTCAGAAGATTGATACCGATGATGTATTTGTTGTTTGGGTGTGTAAGACTCTACAGAACTATAAATGTATTATAGGTACTCGTGCTGCAGCCATCTTAGCAGAATATACATACAATGGCAATGATGGAGTCTTATACGAAGGTATTTATAAGAAGATTGTGAATGCAAGTCATTTAGTAGAGTAACGATAGAATCTGGAATTTATCTGGATTAAAAGATCTGGAAAATTAGAAGTAAGCAATATAAAACAATAAAGGATGGAAAATAAAATGCAGATTACAGCGAAAAGCTATTTTAGTGGTGCAGGTGGAATGGATCTTGGAATTGAAGAAGCAGGGATCAATATTCTTGAATCATACGAAATTGATAAGAAATGTTGTGATACGTTAAGAAAAAATTTTAAGCACAAGGTTAACGAAGCTGATATTACTAAAATTACAGTTCTTGATCAGCAAGATGCAGATGTGTATATTGGAACTTTTCCATGTACAAAATATTCAACTGCTGCAGATATTAATGGCGCAAGAACAGGTGATGATTTATTTCTTCATTTCTTTAGACATATTGCATTGGCACAACCAGAAATGTATGTAGTTGAGAATGTTCCTGGAATGATTAAATTTAAAGTGGTTATGGAGGCACTGACTAAGTTACCAGATTATTATGTAAGAATCGAATGTCCTGTAAACGCAAATATGTGGCTACCACAAGAACGTAAGAGATTAATTCTTATTGGTAGCAAAAAGCCATTTATCAATCTGGATTATCCGGACGAAACTCCCTTACGCTTGAAAGATATTATTCAAAAAGACAGTGAAGTAAATATTCCACAGTATGTATTAAATCGTATCAATGGTAATTATAGAGACAAACCAATTGTTTCTGATCCTGAATGTGATGATCTTGCACCAACATGTGTAGCACACTATTCAAAAGATAGAGGAACTAGATTAATTAAAGATGGTAATAGAATCCGACCATATACAGTCAGAGAGTATGCAAGACTACAGGGTTTTCCAGATTGGTTTGAATTTTGTGGAAGTGATAGTGATGCTTATAGACAGATTGGTAATGCTGTTGCCGTTCCAATGGGACGCTGGGTTGGAAGTCAGATTGTAAAATATTTTAATGGAGCGAGGTAAATAAAATGGAAATTGTACAGACAAAAAATAATCATCTTTATAAAGAAGGTGGAGAAAAAGAGTATGGGTGTATATGTAAAAATTGTGGAACCAAATTTATTTTTCAGGAGCATGAGGGCTGTGTACCAAGATGTATAGATCCAAAACCAGAGCAATGTACTATTCACTGCCCAAATTGTAAACAGATTATCAGATATAGTGAGTGTACTGAACTTAAGAGTGAAGAAGATAATTTTGCATTTCATAGAGTGTGGTGATTAGTATGAAAGAAATTCTAGGTTATAATTTGGAAAAATTTTTTAGAAGAATAGAATATCCATGTGATGGCGGAATGTTTGAAAGAACTTATAAGGGTACTGATTATGAAGTTTGGGCAATGACCGATAATATATTTGATATTATTTGTGATTATTCTGAAGATGAATTTGTTGAATTGGCTGGTAAAGACGCATGGTGGAGATCAAGTACAGGAAGTGTTCTTGGAAAACCAACTGCTAGAGCAATTGTAAATGAAAAACGTTTAATTTGTTGGGACGATGATTATTATTTACCTGATGAATATGAAGAAGAGCCATGTAAAGAATATAAATCGCTTACAGAATACTTATGCGATGGAATTGGTGCTTCGTTACCCAAAAATGTTGTTGCATGTGCTATGGATCTTGCGAAATATAATAATATGTCTCTTGGAGACTTGTTTACCGAGTATGAAGGATAAGATTTATGAGCTGGTTAAAATGTAAGATAAAAGAAACATTTTATGGGAGAAAATGGAATGAAAATAGAAGAATATAAAGAAGTGATTTATAAATCGAAAAGTTTTTATGGCTCAGTGTATATTTTGGAAGATAAAGATATTTTGTTAAATTCAATTAACGTATTGGTAAAAGATTCTAGCCCAATAAAAAATATTTGCGATTTTTACATAAATAAAATATCTGAAAATCAATATAAAATTTTTATTCCTGATTATACGATTATTTGCAATGACTTTTTTGTTAATTATAGCGTTTTAAGAGATGTTAAAAAAATTACTTTAGAAAAAGACGAATGTCCAAATGTAACTAAAAAAGAAGATGGAAGTATGGAGATTACTTTTCAAAAAATGTAGGTGATAAAAATTGATAATTGAAAAATCTGTATCAAAAACATACGAAAGACTTTTTGTACAATCATCAATATTTCTTGATAATTATACCGGTATTTGTGGAAGACCATTTATAACATTACATGCATATAAAGATGCTATTTCAAAATGGTATGGTCCATACGAAATCTATATAAGTATTTGCGACTATGACGACTTTGAATATGGAGTTTCATATAAAGCACATAATGAAGAAGAATTCTTTGATGCGTTGCATGAGCTAATAAATTGGATGAGAGATCATGAACAAGGAATCACATACTGGGATGACGTTGTTAGTGGTAATTTATTTCCAGAATTTGAGAATGTTGAAAAGGTGATGTGGTAGATATGAATTTTGGAGTAACAGACGTTAATCAAAAAGAAGAGTTACTTAAACAATTAAAGACTATTTCAGAAGCACTTGATAAGCAAACTGAAAAGAAAGTATTAAAGATGTGTCCTGTTATGGATTTTAATGGAAATGAAGTATATAAACGTGGCGAATGCCCTATATGTGGTTTTGAATTTAGCTGCTCCAATAACATGAAATACTGCTTTTGTTGTGGACATAAACTTGATTGGAGTGAGGATACAAAATGTTAATTCCAACAGTACCGGCTAAAGAATTTGAAAAGTTTGGTTTTAAGAAATGTGTAGGAGAGTATGGAAAATCAGAATGTTATTACATTTGTGTCGCCAGAGGGATCAAAATGCTTTTCGTGAGTAATAAATATTTTGATGTAAATGATTGGAGAGATGATGATAAAAGAATTCATAAAAGACCAAATTGCAGATATAGAGACAAAAGAACATACCTGGATATTATTTATGAATTGATTAAAGCCGGAATGTTAAAGAGTAGGTTTGATAAGGAGAGCACAAAATGTTAATTAGAAGTCAAGATAAAGTATTTTTATTAAATTTTAATAATTTAACTGCAATTTACATGGAAAAAATTGGTAAAGATTTTGCTATTATATATAACGATTTTGAAGACGCGTATACACTTGGAAAATATTCTACAGAAGCAAAAGCCATAAAAGTGCTTGATATGATACAGAAAAGATATGTCGATTATAAAACCACACGTACTGTTGCAAACGGTCTTGCAACAATGTCACTTTTCGTTAATGAATCAGACGATGTAGATAAAATGTATACGAAAACACAAAATGTTTTAAAAGAAACTGTAGTATTCCAGATGCCAAATGATAATGAGGTAAAGGTATGAGACTGATCGATGCAGATAAATTAATCGAAGAAATGTCAAAATGGTATTGGGATAAAGAAAAGCAGAAAGCTGCAGAAGAAGATATAAGTCCAATGGACTTGTTTACGCATCTTGCAATTACAACTATTCAGAAACAGCCTACAGCCTATGATGTTAATAGAATTGTTGAGCAGCTAGAAGAAACAAAGGATATATATTCCGAACTGTCACTTATTTTTAAAGATAACACTGAGATAAAAAAATACATAGGTATGGAACAGGCAATTGCATTGGCACTTGAAATCGTGAAAGGTGGTGTAGTTGATGATTGATTTAGTAGGAAAGAGCGTGTTTGTTAGAACGCAGGAAGAATACGAGAGTCTTTTAAAAATGGCGAAATTACAAAGATTTACATGGTCTAGTAGTCGTAACTTAAATCTTATTAATATTCCGATTCCCAACGTGTTGAATTTTTATAATGATAAAATAATTACTTATAAAAGCGATACAAAACTATGGGAAGCATCAGATGTAATAGAAGATGAAAAGAAACTTAGAGAAGCAATAGCTCACGTTAAGTATTTTGCGAATAACAAAGACAGAATGTCATTAACAGATAAAGTTATTGAATCAATGTTATTACTTGCAAATACCACAGAAAGTCAATTGGAAGAGGTGAAGTAGATGGAGAAATTTCTAATTGATGATGGTATTAAACAGTCAAAGATAGTTGCAAATCGTTATAAATGGAGTATCGAGAATGCAGATATGGGTTCAGAAGATGCAAATGAGTTACATGCAGATATATGCAATCAATATGTAAAAGAATATGAACAAATCGCAGAGTGGCTTGAAGAATTAAAGTCTTACAAAGATATTGGCACTTTAAAGGAATTAAAGGAACTCAAAGAAAACGGTACATTTACTGGATTAGAGCTTGCTAAATTAGCGATAATGCAGAAAGAATTGAAGGAATACAAAGACTTAGAAGAACATGGCTTGCTTGTGAGGCTGCCGTGCAGGGTTGGAGATACGGTATGGGATAACGATTTTGGATATCCAGAATCGTATGAAATAAAAGCATTTTCATATGGATATTGCGATAGTTGTGTTGAGCCAGATATAGAAGATCAAATTATATTTTACTATGAAAATTATAGCGGTTCAATAACAGGATCTTTTCCAATGAGCGAAATTGGCAAAACAGTATTTCTCACCCGCGAAGAAGCAGATAAGAAGTTGGAGGAACTCAAAAATGAAATTTAAAGAATTTGAAAATTGGTGCAATGAAAGAGCCTGTGATGGATGTTGGGGAATGCTAACTGCAATGGTGTGTATTGATTTAATTGGCAAGGTTAAAAAAGTTCCGTTTTGGAAAAGAGAGAAATTTTGGAAAGAAAATTATGAGCAACAGGTATTAGAAGAGATTATTAATCCGATAGAGAAGAAGTTAGAGGAGGTGAAGAAAAAATGTTAAGAATAACGCTAGATGAAGCAATTGCTTACGAAGAAGAAATAGTGGAAAGAGCACGTAGCGCTATGAATTTTGAGTCAGTTGATTCTATTGATAATGATATAAAATCAAATTGTAAAATAATAGAGATACAACATTGGCAATTCATTAAATGGCTGAAAGAACTAAAGTTATATAGAGAGGCAGAAGAAAAAGGGTTAATTAAGCTAACTTCAACTATTGATAATTTTATATACTGTCCGTATTGTGGAAGAAAATTAGAAAGAAATGAGAAAAATAATGAATAATATAGGAAGTAAAGTAGCAGCATGGACATGCAGATCTGCATCGAAATGCTAAAGCAAATGTATTCTATTTCAGATTCTGAGATTGATGTATGGATTAAGAAAAAACAAAAGAGAAAAGTAAAAAAGGATGATAGAAAATGAAAAATAGAGAAAAATATGTAGAAGAAATTAAAAGCATTATCATAAATGGAAATAATGATATTAATCTTTGTAATAAAATCATAAAACCTATTATTCTCAAACAAAATAATATTAATTGTAGTAGTATATCATGTAGCGATTGTAGAACATTACAAATATTATGGCTTGACGAAGAATATGAAGAACCAGAAGTTGATTGGTCTAATGTGCCTGTTGATACGTTGATTAGAGTAAAAGAAAATAAAATTGACGAATGGGTATTACGTTACTTTGCAAAATATAAAGACGGAAAAATATATGCTTGGGACTATGGCTGTACAAGTAAGACTACAGATTGTGTAGCTATATGGCGATATGGTGAAATTGTAACTGAGGATATAAAATAAACTTTTTATTTGGAGATAAATCATGGAAGAATTGAAGAATGAAAAAAAACGTTTTGTTGATAAAATTTATATAATAACTGATGAAATGGACTCGTATAGTGGAAACACTGATGTCATTGGATGGTACGATTCTAATGGAAGAAAATATTACAATCCTGATGAAATTAAGGAACTATACGAAAATGGAGAGACAGAAAATGTATTTATAGATCCTAGTGGCAAACTAAATATGAGACAAACTTGGTTAGTTTTTAGAGTTGCTTTTACAGTACAATGCGGTATTCCGTTTGGAAATTATGATAAATATCCTAATCTATTAGAATACGCTAAGAAAGTTGGAATTGTTGCTAATAATCCAAGACCAATTAAAATGCTTGCAGGTATTAAAACTGTAAATGAGTATTATGGGGAATATGGTGAAGGTCCAACAGGCACATATAAAATTACATACAAAATAAATGATGTTGTTGTTTCTTCATTTAACCAGGAATATCTGACTAAGATTGCAAATGGATTTATTAATAGAATCACTCAAGATAATAGCTTAATTTCTATATACAATAAATGCGAATATTATGAGTGGACTCATACAATATGCATCTATGGGGTGTCTGAAAAAGACATGGAAAAATCAGAACTAATTAGTGAGTTCAAAGTTTTTGATATGGAGTTATTGATGTTAAAATCAAATAATTTTACAACTATTATGAATGCTTGTGAAATGGCTTGTCGTGATCAAGGACAGTATCATTGGATAAAAGAAAAAGGTACTGAGAATGACGAGAAGAAATCTAATTATTATTGGTATGATAAAACTGGAAAGAAAGAAGAAAAATGAAGAATAAGGATAGAATTAAATATACATTAGATCATAGAAAAGCTTTTAGAAAAATTGAGAAGCAGTTATTGGGACACAATACTTTTAGAAGCTTATTCCATGATTTAGATAAAATGTTCTTGTATATGTTTTTTGATTATAAGAAAGTACGCTATTGGCACAGACTCCATATGCCTCATCATAATGTTAAAGCAAAAACACATTCTGATTTTGTACAAATGGTAATTGACTGGGAGTGTGCAAGATATACAAAACCAGACAAGCCATTAAATGCTAGAGAGACATTGGCAAAATTTTATCCAGAATTAACAGATAAGGTATTGCCGGTAATTGATGAACTTGGATTGTAAAGGATAATTTATGAGTACAAATTTAATTATTAAAGATCGAGGTACCGGAAAGAGTACACAGCTGCTTTATACAAGTGCAACAACTCAATATCCTATATTAACTAAAACAAAAGATAGGGCTGTTAATTTGCTAAAAATGGCTGAAGACTTAGACTTGTGTATTCCGGTACCGTTAACTGAGAATGATATTAAATCAAGAGGAATTAGATTACCTGATAATATCCTTGTAGACGAGGGATATGATCTAATCGGTACAGCTCTTAATTATTATCTTGGAACACATGTTGTAGCAGTAACACTTTCAGATAAACTTAAGGAGAGATACGGTAAAAATGATTATAGCAGCGGCAGTTAAATTTTATATTGAGAAAACTGATCAAGAGGTTGTCCTATGTGGATTGAGACACGATGCTCCATTTAGACAATTGGCAGCACTTGGTTTTGAACCAAAAATAGGATACAAAGAACTTGAACAAGGATTTATAACAACTAATGGAGAATTTCTGAATAGAGAACAGGCTTATTATCATGCTGTGAGTTGTAGGCAGATCAAACCTGATGATGGACCAGCTTGGCTCATTTCAGAAATGTTGTGTTAAAATTTAGTTTTATAGGAGAAAATTATGTTCAGTACAACTATAGCTATTATTGGTATTATGGTTTTTACAATTTTAATAATTTTTCTTATATGTTTAATGTTGCAAGAAAAAATTGAAAAAAGTATATATAAAATTCCTTTTATTACTAAAAAAGTAGGATGTTACAAAGTTAATAAACGTATAAAGGATGTATTTAATAGTGCTGTTTATGACCAAAATAGAAGAATATCTATGGCAATGATGGAAGGTAAAAAACATACAACATTTATATTTGCAAACGATGAATATTATTTTAATCCATGGAATACGTATAAGAAGCAATATAGACAAATTTTGTTTGACATGGGAATGAAATATTACAAAAGATACAAAATAGATGGAGATAAAATCTCCTGGGATTAATTCTTATAGCTGCGATTCCGCAGTTAATTTCCAGAATAAATAAAAATTGAATAGAGAAGAAGGTATTGTAGATGAAATATTTCATTATTTTAATCACTATGATTTTTTGCCATATAGTGGATGACTATTATCTTCAAGGATGGTTAGCGTCTGCGAAACAAAAATCGTGGTGGAAGAAAAATGCTCCAGATGATTTATATAAGCATGATTATCTGATGGCGTTATTTATGCATAGTTTTAGCTGGACATTTATGATGATGCTTGCACCAACATTGTATGTAATTATATTTGGTGGACATTATTATCCGTTAGTGTTTGTGCTTAATGTAATAATTCACATGATTACAGATAATATGAAAGCAAATAAGAAAAAGATTAATTTAATTCAGGATCAGATAATTCATTTAGCACAAATTGTTGTAACATTTTTAGTTTTCTTTTGGAAGTAGGTAATAAGGAGGAGTGGAGAAATGAAGATAACATTTGAAATGGATAATTTGCAGGATCTCATTGAAAAATCTGTGTCTGGAAATATTGAAGAAGCAGTTAAATCGCAAGTAGAGGATACCATTAAAGAACAGGTAGCAAAACTTGGTGGCGATATTATTTCAGAAGTAGTGACAAAAAATTTCAATGAATTTGTAAATGATTATATTACAAATACTAAAATTACTGTCAGAAAAGAAGATTTCTGGGGCGATGCAGATGTAAATGAGTACACAGTTGAAGAGTATATAAAGAAGTGCTTAAAAGAACGATTAGACAATGAGAGATTCAGAATGATGGGTAAATATGACAGATACGAAGAAGTAACATTTGATGAGTATATAAAAAAATATTATGAAACATATGTGGAAAAAGAAATTAAAAAGAAAATGGATAGTTACTTTGAAGATATTCGTGATCAGATTAATCGCACCATGAAAGAAACTTTTGACAATACTACTAAAGATATGCTTTCAAACACGGTATTAAATATACTTACACAAAATAATACATATAGGCAGCTTGAGAATAATATTAAATCTATCGCAACGAAGCAGGATTAATTATGGAAGATAAAGTTATAGAATGCAAATTAGATGATTGCGAATATAATTATGTATCTTATTCTGAGTGGGATACCGGCTATAAAGAATACGGATGTGAACTGACTGATAATGAATGCAATGAAGAAGAATGTCCATTAGTTTGCAAATATAAAGTTGAAGAATAGGAGGAATAGAGAAATGAATAACAAAAGAAATAGTAGCAGTTCAAGTGGAATTGGAATTCTAGGTGTTTTACAAATTGTGTTTCTGGTACTTAAATCACATGGTCATGGACAGTTGTTCTAATTCCATTGTGGATTAGCCTTGTGATGCTTGTAATCTTTCTTATTGTAACAATTATTGTAGTGAAAAATAATTTCAAGACAAAGCGATAAAAGTTTGGTTTTATGAGTATTAATACTCTTAAAATAGAGGACCGAAATCTGAAAAGAAAACAGCCCTCAAATAAAGGAGCAAATGACTACATATTTGTAGCCAAATGACTAAGTAGAATTATTAAAGCAAACTGCAGTAAGGCAGGAAGTTATTTTTTACGATAACTTTTGTCCTTGTATAGCATACGAGTTATATGACTTACCTTTTCATCTGAAAGCTCAGAATGATGGCAAATCATATGTATTGCATAAAATTTTATCATATGTGACAAAATCAAATACAATCCGTATGTACCAAGGCATGAGAATACAAACTTTAGAAAATTTAGCATCTCAATACCTCATTATTCAGTTTTGCTTTTCTAATTCCAATCAACCGTCAAGTTGCGGTGGTTGATAAGTTTAACAGTAATATAGAAACCTATATTTTTCAAGGAGAATAAGATTAATGAACATATATCTTCTTAGCAATGATAAAAATATGACCGATGCATGGAATGAAGCTTTTCCAAGAAATATTAATACAGATGAAGTATCTGTTGAAATTGTTTGTGATTCATTTTCTAATTTCATGCACACACACTCGAATATAGATTGTGTTGTTTCACCAGGAAATTCATATGGAATTATGGATGGTGGATATGATGCAGCAATTATTAATTACTTCGGTGAAGAATTAATGAAGTGTGTTCAAGAAAAAATTCATGAAGAATGGCTAAATGAACAAGTAGTTGGAACAAGTATTATTGTAAAAATTCCAAATTGGTATGTAAAGAAAGAAGAACATGATGTAGAAGAACCTATGTATTTAATACATACACCAACTATGAGGGTGCCAGAAGAAATTAAAGATAAAAGTGTTGTTTATCAATGCATGAGATCAACTTTGATTATGGCTAAAAAAGAGAACATACAAAATATTGTTATCCCAGCATTTGGAGCGGCAACAGGACGTGTACCATATTTTACTGTTGCAAATTTAATGTGCCAGGCATTTATAAATGTGTTTCTTATGAATTTAGATAAATATAATGATTGGAACTGGGCTGATTATGTAACAGCAATATTAAAACTATGTATAGGAGAAGAATAAATGACTAAAGCAGAATTAATTTTCTATGAGATGACTGATAGAGAAATTTTTAGTAGAGCTAAAACAGTTTATGAGAAGTTAGGGATGAGTGAAAAAGGACTTCTCTCAGTTATGCGTCCAACAATGGGTTCCGTAACAATTCTTTCAGTGGATCTAACAAATAAGATTAGAGATGCTGTAAGTATGCAGTATGACGATTTTCTTGCAGATGATTACATTGAAAGAGCAAAGAAAATTCAGAATGAAATGAAAGAAAAGAGAGAAGAAAGTATTAGAGAGCAGAAAGTAAGTAATTCATATATTGATAAATTCAATAAAGAGGTACAGGACTCAGACAATGATTTTGAAAGAGAGTGTACTAAAGAAATTATCAGACTTATAAAGTTACTTCCTGATAAATCTGCCAAGAAACTCATTAAAAAATATTTTGAATAGAAAATAAGGAGAAAAAATTATGAAGATGTATGATCCGGAAATCTGGAAAAATGAGAACAATGGATATGAGGAACTTGTTGACAATATTAAGAAAACTTTTGCATCAAAACTAAAAGACAATGTAAAAACACCACTGTTTAGAACAAGCGCATCTGACTTATTTGACACATTTCTTTACTATCTTCCAGATGCTTGCAAACAGGAATATACATGTAGAGCTTGTAAACACTTTGTAGATCGATTTGGTGGACTTGTATTTATTAAAGACGATGGAACAACTGAATCTGCTATTTGGAACATTGAAAATATCCCTGGGATGTTTATTGAGCCAATTACACAGATGAAAGAGATTGTTGAGTCTGCTCAGGTCCAGGATGTATTCGTATCAGATTATGTGGATCTTGGAACATATGATACCAATGGATTCCATCATTTTTCTGCAAAACTTCCAAGAGTAATGATCAATACATCAAGGGTAAAAAATGCTTCACAGATTTCTGCTGAAAAAGCTGAAGATTATGGAATGCTGAAAAGAGCACTTGAGAAGTATTCCATGCCACAGATTGATCAGGCACTTAATTTATTAGAATCCGGAAGTTTATATAGAGGTAGCAGCTATGTAGCAATGTGTAAATGGTTCAAGGAAACAAAAGAGAAGATTGCTTCTATCAATGATCAGCCACAACACACTAATATGATTTGGAAATATGCTGCTACAGCTCCAAATGGATTTACTCACATTTCCGGAAGTATGTTAGGTACATTACTTGATTATATTGTAGATGGAGATGACTTTGATACAATCAAACGAAAATTTGAGACAAATATGAGTGCTGAGAATTATAGACGTTCACAGTCTGCACCTACTCAGAGAGCTGTTGAAAGTGCTGAAAAACTTATTGAAAAACTTGGTCTTGCAGATTCACTTAGAAGAAGATATGCAAAACTGGATGAGCTTCCTGAGAATGAGTTTATTTGGAAGAGTATAACTGAAAAGAAAGAGGAAGTAAAGACTGGAGTATTTGCAGGAGTTCACACTAAAACTGCAGATAGTAATGAAACAAAATCTGTAATTCCACAGGTAACTATGACATGGGATAAATTCAGAAAAACAATTCTTCCTACTGCAGATAAGTTGGAAGTAAAGGTTGATGGAACAACTCATCTTATGGGAATTGTAACAGCTGCGGTTCCGGAATCTGAAAATATTATGAACTGGGATAATCCATTTTCTTGGTACTACCAGAGTGGTATTGATTCTGTGATTCGTGAGCGACTTGAAGCAAAAGGTGCAAAATATGAAGGTTGCGAGATCAGATGCTCTCTAATCTGGAATACACGTACCGACCTGGATGTACATTGTATTTGTCCTGATGGAGTGGAAATTTATTTTGGACATAAGAATCACGGATATGGTTCACTAGATGTTGATGCAAATGTTAATGGTGAAACAGTAACTCCTGTCGAGAATATTCGTTGGGCAACTGGAACTGCTCCAGAAGGACGTTATAAATTCTTTGTTAATAACTATACAAATAGAGCAACCAATAATCCATATAAATTAGAGCTTGAAGTAAATGGAAAAATTTATACTTATGACGGAAATCTTACAAGTGATAATTATAGAAAAAATACAGACGTAGTATTTGAATTTGATTATCGTCATGGTGAAGATCCTAAGTTTACTGCAAATTCTAAAAAGACAGAAACTAAAGAAACTTGGGGAATCAGTAACGGATTCTCAGAAGTTGTTGCAATTATTCCGTCTCCAAACATGTGGGGAGAAAATCCATATAAACGATCTGGTGAACACACTTTCTTCTTATTGAAAGACTGTAAAGATATGACAGGCGGAGTTGGACGTGGTTTCTTTACTGAGATGCTTAAGGGTGATCTACAGGAAATTAGGAAAACACTTGAAGCGTATACTGCGTCAACACCTATTGAGGGTGAAGATGAAGCAAGTGCTTGTGGTGTTGGTTACAGCAAAGACAAAGAATGGAATTTGATTATTAAAGTAACTACTGGAAACACTGTAAAAATGATTAAGGTAGATAGGTTTGATTGATATGACGATTGAAGAGATTAAGAAAAAAGTAGCTGGTCCGGACTATGATTTTCTGAGAAATAATGAACACCTTGGCTCCAACATTATTTTGTTGGGGCTAGGTGGAAGCTATGCATATGGACTGGAAAATCCAAATTCTGATGTTGACATTCGTGGAATTGCTTTAAATTCAAAAGAAGAAGTATTACTTGGACAGGATTTTGATAATGTACGAAACAATGTACTTGATGTTGAAATTAAATCATTGAAAAAGTATGTATATCTTTTAACTAAAGCTGATCCTGGTACATGCGAGTTATTAGGACTTAGAAATGAGCATTATTTATACATGTCTCTAATTGGCAAAGAACTATATGAAAATAGGCATTTATTTATGTCTCAGCTATGTGTACATACGTTTACCCAATACTCACGATCTCAGATTCGTAGAATGCAAAATAAATCTGCAAATGCATCTGATCAAGAGCAGAAAGAAAAGCATATCTTACAAAGTATTGAAGCTGTAAATCAATGGGAAAAAGAAAAATACTCTCCATATGACGACAATAGTATCAATTTGTATATTGATGATTCTGTTAGACCAGAATTTAATAAAGAAATTTATATGGATATTAATCTCAGACATTATCCATTAAGAGATTGGTGCAATCTTTGGAATCAGATGAAAACAGTATGCAGTAGTTATGACAAAAACAATAAACGTAATAATTATGCTGTAACTCATGGGAAAATTTCTAAGCATATGAGTCATCTTTTAAGAGTTTATGACATGGGAATTGAGTTATTAACCACAGGAGAATATTGCACATATAGAGAAGATAAGACAGAAAGAGAAGAACTGCTTGCTGTTAAGCGTGGTGATTTCACTGACGGAATTACTATCAAAAAGGAATTTTATGATCTTCTTGATCAAAGAGAAGAAAAGCTTCAGGAAGTTATAAAGCAGACAAAACTTCCAGAGAAGCCTGATTATAAGAAAATCAATGAGTTTGTTATGTCTGTAAATGAAAGAATTGTGAAAGGAGAAATTTAATTTTGTACGGTTTAAAAAGTAGTGAAGTAGAAAAACAGAGAGAAAAGTATGGTAGTAATAAACTGCCAGAGAAAAAGCTGAAAACAGGGTTTCAATTCTTTATGGAAACATTTGAAAGTCACATAAATCAAATTCTTTTAGCAATGATGATTGTATTTACAGTTATTGCAGTGTTTGGACAGGGATCTTATTCAGAACCGATTGGTGTTGCAGTAGTATTATTGGCAATCGCATTGTTAGGAATGAACACCGGACTGAAAAGCCAGAAAAGTGCAAAAGAGTTGAAGGATAGGACATCAGTTCATTATTGTAATGTAATCAGAAATGGAAAAATCGAGCATATCAATACAAATGATTTGGTTGTCGGTGATCTGGTTATCATTCAGTCCGGAGAAGCCATTCATGCAGATGGATATCTGGTAGAAGGAAATATAAAAGTTGACAACTCTGTATTGAATGGAGAGTCAGAGCCTTGCAAAAAAACAGCATGGGATAAAGAAGATTCACCTATCACATTTGGTGGTCAGAGAAAAGCGGATTCAAGTGATTATACAAATTCTTATGCACTGTTTTCCGGAACAACGGTAACAGATGGCGAAGGAAAAATGATTGTAACTAACGTTGGTGTTGACACAGTAAACGGTCAGACAATTTCGACCATTGATGAAATCGAAGAAACAAAGACTTCCCTGGAAATCCAGTTGGAGGATCTTGCTGGACAAATCAGCAGGTTCGGATATATTGGAGCTTCAATCATTGTTGTAGCACTGGTTATCACAAATATTATTCAGTATGGTGGCGTTGCAGAATATTTTGGAATGGGTTGGATTGGTATTTTGAAGAATATTCTTACCATTGCAGTAACTGCGCTTACCATTATTGTTGCAGCAGTTCCAGAAGGACTTCCGCTTATTATTAATCTAATTACTGCGCAGAATGCAAAAGTAATGATTAAACACAATGTCCTAGCTAAACACACTAACAAGATTCCAGAAGCAGGTAATATTCAGTTACTTTGTACCGATAAGACAGGAACTCTTACAGTAGGTAAACTTGTGCCGGTAGAGAATGTAATGGGTGATGGAAAATCTATTATAGAAGATGAAAATACATATAATTTGTTTAAATATAATGTCATCTTAAATAGTAGTGCAATGTTTGATGAAAATAATAAAATTGTTGGTGGAAATGCCACAGAGAGAGCATTACTTTCTTTAGTTAATGCAGATGAGTATAAGAAAATCACTGGATCTACAACTATTGTAAACAAGAAGAGTTTTAATAGTGCAAATAAATTTAGTGCTGTTGAAACAGAATATAACGGTGAGACATTTACATATTATAAAGGTGCTCCAGAGAGATTGATTGATGCAGCAACAAAATGCGTGACTCTAAACGGTCTTGAGCCTATTGATAAAGATAAACTTAAAATGATTGTAAGATCATATACCGTTAAAGCAATGAGAGTAATTGCTACTGGTTATAGTTCTTCTAAGCTTCCAGAAGATGGATTCCCAAATGATCTTATTATTACATCTTTGGTTGCAATTCGTGATGATGTTCGTCCGGAAGTACCAGAAGCAGTGGCAAAAATGCACGATGCAGGAGTCCAAGTAATGATGGTAACTGGCGACGTTATCGACACAGCGAAAGCTATCGCAAAAGATGCTGGATTGATCACAAGTGAATCTGATATTGCAATGTCAGCTATTGACTTTGATGCATTGTCAGATGAAGAGGCAAAAGAAAAACTTCCTTATATTAAAGTTATTGCTAGAGCAACACCAAACACTAAACTTAGAATTGTACGTTTAGCTCAAGAACTTGGTCTTTGTGTAGGTATGACTGGCGATGGAACAAATGATGCACCAGCACTGAAAGCTGCAGATGTTGGATTCTCAATGGGATCTGGAACAGACGTATGTAAAGAAGCTGGAGATATTATTATCACAGATGATAACTTTGTATCTATCACAGATGCAGTTCTTTTGGGAAGAACATTTATGCATAATGTTATGAAGTTCTTGAAATTTCAGTTACCAATCAATGTTGGTCTAGTACTTCTCAGTATCTTATATCCAATTATTATGTCTGTGGAAGCAATTGCTGCAGTGCAGATTCTTGTAATTAACATTGTTATGGATTCTCTTAATTCTCTTTCCTTTGGTGGAGAACCTGCGAAAGACGAATATATGAAAGAAAAGCCTATTCCAAAAGGATCAAAACTTCTTTCAAAAGAAACTATCGGTCAGATTGCAGTATCAGTTGTAGCATTTATTGGAATCTTTGGTATTACTTTATTACCATCGGTACAGAAAATTTTCGGAAATGATGAAGCTATTTATGCAACAGCTAGATTTGCACTTCTTGTTATGATGGCAACATTTAATGGATTTAACATCAGAACCGATGGATTCAATTTATTTAAAGGAATCAGAAAGAATAAGCTCTTCGTAGAAATTGCAGTAGCAATTTTTGCTTTAACATTTGTTCTGGCACAGTACGGTGGAGATATTATGGGATGTACAGCAATGACACCAACGCAGTGGGGCGTGACAGTTGTTTTGGCATTTATGATTATCCCAATTGATTTAGTACGAAAAGCTATTATAAAAATTAAAAGAAAGTAGAAGTAATGTATATGGATAAAGAATATAAAATTGTTGAAAATATAACTTTAGTTTGTTATTCAATTGGTTTGATACTTGTATGTATAACAAAATTTGTTCCATTTATATTTTTTACCTTATTAACATACCCTATATCATTAAAAATATTAAAAAAATAAAAGGAGAAAAAACTATGGGATTTTTTGGAAAATTGTTTGGTAAGAAAGATGATGTAGAAGAGGTGGCGGTCTCAACCGCTGCTAAATCTACAGAAAAAACTGAAACACAAGCTACTTTTACAATTGATATGTCTAAAGAGCATTTAAATAATGTTCTAATTGATATGTCCAAGGGTAGCAAGATTGATATGACTAAACATACCGCTAGAGTCGCATTAGCTATGGACTATTCAGGCAGTATGGATTGGCTTTTTGATAATGGTTCTGTACAGAAAACTGTATCAAGACTTCTTCCAATCGCTCTTAGATTTGATGATAATGGCGAACTTGAGAGCTGGTTATTCTCAAATGGATGCAAACGTTTAAAGGCTGTTACAGAGAGTAATTATTCAAATTACGTAAAAAAGGTTATGAAAAAGTCTGGTATGTATATGGGTGGAACAGAATACGCACCTGTATTGGATGAAGTTGTTACATATTATAAAGACATTGAGCCAAGTGAGATTCCTGCGTTTGTAATTTTTATTACAGATGGTGACAACTCTGATCATGGAGCAACAGACAAGATTGTACGTGAGCTTTCTAAGTATAACATTTTCGTGCAGTTTATCGGAATTGGTGACGACAATTTCAGTTACCTCAAAAAACTTGACAAACTTGATGGAAGAGAGGCAGACAATACAGGTTTCACTTCTGTAGAAGATATGGATAAGATGACAGATGAAGAACTTTATACAGAGATTCTTCGTCAGTACAAAGATTGGCTGAATAATAAATAATTTCAAAAGAGGAGAATAAAACTATGGAAGTTATTAATATGAACAAAACGCCAAAAATTAATATGGCGAAAGAAAATGGTGAGAGTGTAAGTAAACTTTTTGTTGGACTTAGATGGGATAAAAATAGATTTTCTAATGAAAAGGAAGCAGATCTTGATGTTGTAGGATTCCTTACAGATGAAAATAGAAAATGTAAATTCCCAAGTGATCTTGTAAACCACCAGAATACAGATAATTATGGCACAACTTGGGATTGGTGTGAATTATCTGAGGATAATATGGACGGAGATGATTCAAAGGGAATTACATTTTCTGGTGAGCATTATGACGAGTATATGATTATTGACACTGATAAAATTCCGGCTGATAGATCAGATTTTTATATCTGCATGACAATTTATCGCGCAATACAGAGACTACAGAGATTCGATATGATTGATAATGTACAAATGCACATTTATGATTATAATGCTCCAGATAAATTTAAAGCAACATTTGATCTTTCTGAAGATGAGAAGTTTTCAAGTCTTAATGCAGTAGAATTAGGAAGATTATATAGATATAACGGTAAATTCAAATTTCAGGCACTTGGAAGAGGATATATTAATGGAGCTTCAGAACTTTTTAAAACATTTGGATTTAACATTGATGAGGGAAAAGATTTGGAACTGAAACATTACGTGGACAGATATGAAGAATTTTATTATAATCCAGAGACTGGAGAATGCTATGAAGATCCAGACGGAAAACGTAAAATTGAAGGAAAGGTATTTAGAGGATAATTATGAAAATTACATTCGGTGCAGTTTTATTAGTTATTGTCGTATTAGCAATTTTATTTTTCTTCTTGAGAACAAAAACAGGTAAAAGATTAAAGCTTAGAGCGTCCGGAACGGCTGCAGAAGCAATTAGCAAAGATGCTTCTACGCCTGAAGGTGCAAAAGCTTATTATAATGTCGCAATCGAAAAGAAAGAAGAAGATTTGGCAAAAGCTAATGTTATTTATACACAGATGCTTGGAAAAATTTCAAACTACGAGGATCAGATTCGTGGATATAAAAAAGATCTTATGAAAACTGAAATTAATATCAATTCTTGTGTTGAGAAAAACGATGACGAAGGTGCAAAAGTTTATCTTAAAGAGCAGCAGGATTTAGAAGAAAAGGTTGCGATTATTAAAGATGCTCTTACTGGATTGAAAGAAAATGCAAAGCTTCAGGAAGAAACTGTAAAGGGTATTCGGACACAGTTATCTGATCTGAAAGCAGAAAAAGATAATGCTGTTTTAACACTTGAAACAGTCCAGGTGACAAAATCACTACAGGCAACAACAGGAGTATCATCTGCCGAAGAAGATAAGATGCTTGAAAAAGTACGTGATGGGATTAAGAAACAGAAAGAAGCAGCTGATGGTGTAAAAGTTGCTTATGAAAATTCTACTGCCGTACAGAAGCAACGCCTGGATCAGAAAATGAAAAATGAAGAGATTGAGAAGAAATTGGCAGAGTTAAAAGCTAAAAAGAAATAGAAGTAATAAATAGTGGAATGTTGGCTTAAAAGCAGCCATCATCTAAGGAGTATGGCTTTAAATCTGAAGGTATGAAAAACTTCAATCGAAGATAAAAGAGTAAAAGAATAGGATGTAAAGAGTTATGATACGTCACCCCTTAACAGGTAAGGACAAGTCCCCTTTTGGCGTAATAGCACACCACTATTAATATTTTAGATGCATTTAAAAAATTAGGTCGTGCAGTGGCAGAATGGACATATGCGTATAATAATGCTTTATTTACAAAATTAGGCATATTATAATGGCGAATTTATGTCAGTAAACAAAATTGATAAAATTTGCTTATATAGGGTTCAAATCCCTATCTGCACATTAAATCTTAAAGAAAGGAGAATAAAAATGATAGAGGGTATTGTATTACCAGAGTCCGTAAAATCTATATTTTACGTGCTTAATCGTAACGGTTACGAAGCCTATATTGTAGGTGGAGCAGTGCGTAATTCTTTTATAGGATTACCTGTGCACGACTGGGATATCTGCACAAACGCCTTGCCGGAAGACGTATGTAAATTGTTCCGTAGCAAAGGATTTCGTGTAGTAGAAACAGGCTTGCAGCATGGTACTGTAACTGTCATGGTAAATTGTCGTGGATACGAAATAACAACTTATAGAACTGATGGAAAATATACTGATAGTCGCCATCCAGATTCTGTGAAGTTTGTTGGAAATATTCATGAAGATTTAGCAAGGCGTGATTTTACAATGAATGCGATTGCCTACAATGACGATGATGGATTTATTGATCCGTTCAATGGACTAAAAGATATTGAGAATAAAATTATCCGATGTGTAGGTGTACCTATTGATAGATTCACAGAAGATCCGTTGCGTATCATGAGAGCTGTAAGGTTTGCTGCTCAATTGGGATTCCACATTGAAAACTATACCAATATTGCAATGGTACAAACAAACGATGGTCTGAGTAAAATTTCTGCAGAAAGAATACAGTCAGAGCTGTGTAAGATTCTTATTTCAGATCATCCTGAATACGTACTTAATTATTATATTGATATTTCTCCGGCAATCCCTGAGTTAAGTAAGATAATGGGATGCTCCCAGAATAATATGTATCACATTTACGATGTATGGAATCACACCAGATTCGCATTAACAGCTTGTAGAATACATGAATTAGAGACCAGACTTGCTATCTTACTTCATGATATTGGTAAACCAGAATCAAAAACAGCAGATCGAGGGATTGAGCACTTCTATGGACATGCTGTTAAAAGTGCAGAAATTGCTGACTCACTACTTCGTAGACTTAAATTTTCTAATGAAATCAGAGAATCCGTAGTCGAACTTGTGGCAAGCCATGATATGACAATTATACCAAAACAAAATAAGATTAAAAAATATCTGAATAAACTTGGTGAAGCACAACTTAGAAGACTGTTAGATGTAAGATTCTGCGATATTATGGCTCACAATCCATATTACGCTAAAGAGCGTTTATGGGAAACATTTCGTGCAGAAGAAGTATTAAATGAAGTTCTGGAAGAAGAGAAGTGTTTTACCATAAAGGATTTGGCTATCAATGGGAAGGATATTATGGAGCTTGGAGTTAAAGAAGGTCCAGATGTTGGAAAATGGCTCAACTATGCATTGGAAGAAGTAATTAATGACAAGTTGGATAATGACAAAGAAGATATTCTAAACAATATTGATGCTAAATTATATACAGAAAGAGAAGAAGGTAATGACGAGGAAATGCCCTAAATGTGGTCAATATATGAGTTCTACAATTAAATACGATTATGGATACCATATTGTTGTGCATGAGTGTTCGTGTGGATATTCTGAGTTGCAAGAGTGGATGAAATATAGCGACAAACTAAATTATGATAATGTTACAAAAACTTGTAAAGATTCAATCGGAGGTATTTAATGAGATTTTATATTGCAGATAATCATTTCCATCATTCACGAATAAATGATGCTATGGATAAACGTGGCTTCGAATCATTGGAAACTATGCATGATTATATGATTAAACAGTGGAATTCTGTAGTAAGAAAAAATGATGAAGTTGTTATCCTGGGTGATTTTTCACTTGGCAAAGGTGAGCAAACTAACGAAATACTTCGCAAACTAAATGGGAAGAAGTTTTTAGTGAATGGTGGACATGATAAGTTTCTACAAGATAAGAAATTTGATCAGTCACTATTTCAATGGATTAAACCTTATGCAGAAATGCATGATGATGGAAGAAAAGTAGTCTTATGTCACTATCCAATATTCTGTTACAATGGACAGTTCCGTATTGATAAAGATGGCAAACCTATTACATGGATGCTGCATGGACACACTCATCTTACTGAAGATCAGGAATTAGTGGAGCAGTTCAAAGACATAACGAGAAGTACATTACGTAAATCAAAATATGATGATGAACCAAAAACAATTCCTGTTCAAATGATTGACTGTTTCTGTATGTTATCTGATTATAAGCCACTTACATTGGATCAGTGGATTGAGATGGAGCAAAGCGGTGTTATCAAGGATTTGATTGACAAGCAATGGTATTACGATGATAAGAGGAAAACTGAATGAGTATTTATATTCCTGAGAAGATTAAAGTAGGGTATCAAAACAGAAATGATACTTACACTAAGAAGCTTGCTTACGTAATCTATTATGATGAAAAAGGTAAGCTTCGTAAAGAAACAAGCTGGAATAGCTGGAGAGATGAAAAAATTGAACCAGATGATTTTGATAATGAACCAACTAGAGGATTTGTATTAAATAAGAAAGCTGGAGATTGTTGCTCTGAACATTGGGGTAATCATAGGCAAGCCTATTGTAGAGTTTACGACCCAAGAGGATTTGAGTTCGAGATCACAATTAATAATTTACTTTATATTTTAGAGAATTGTGATTGTCTAAAAGGTAAAGGACTTGATGGAGAATTTGTATATGGTTGGGACGGAAAAGATTTAATATTAATTCCTGTAGATTCACCTGATTACAAAGAGATAAAATCTCGAACAGATAAAATTCAAAATGGGAAGAGATTTAAAGGCAATGACCTTATTATTGGAGCCACATATCTAACAAAAAATGAAGAGAAATGGGTTTATATGGGAAGGTTCGATAAATGGAAGTTTGAGGAAAATTGTTATGAACGTGCATATTATAATGGAAAACAAGAGTGGAACTATCCATTAGACGAATCGTGGACTATATCTCCTAATAATAAATACCATGCACATAGGAATATAAATAAAGGTAAGTATTATTGGTTCTACAATAGTAATTCTTATTATCACATTGAGTTTAGGCAGAATATTGGAAATGTATTAATCGAGTGTATTGATGAAAATCCATCACAAAAGTATTCTGAATATTTTAAAAAACTTGAAGATGAATATGGTTATAATCCTATTAACTGGAGTACCGAAATATTATTAGACCTGCCATATGATAAATTTGTGGAAAAATTAACAGATTCGTTTGGATATGCGAGGTTCATTGATAAAACAAATAAAGCAGTAGATGTATATATAAAAAACAAAACATACACATACAATAATAAACAGTATTTACCATTAGAGTTGTACGAAATAATAAAACCAAAATATAAAATGTATAAGCGCATAGATGGTAAAGAGTTACATAATTACGATAATTATTTAAGTTATTATCGCTATTGTTAAAAGAAAGGATAAAAGATATGTCAATAAAAAACGATGAAATGATTTTACAGCTTAAGAAAAAAGTGGAAGAGCAGAAAGCAGAGCTTGCGAAACTGCCGAGAACATTACAGTCTGAAACATCTACAGTGTTTAGACAGGATGTAGATAATTTAAATTTACGTGTAATGAGCGTTGAGCAGCTTAAGTTACTAAAAGTAAAATTACATACTTATGCTATGGCTGCAGCTGATCTTAAAATTGGGATTGATGAAGTGGTTATTTCAGGGTACTCAATTGATAAATGGATGCATGATATTGATACGCAGATTTCCGTATTAACTAGAGCTGAAAAAGAGAAAAAATTAAAAGAGACAGAAGCAACATTGAACAGAATGTTATCTGATGATAAACGTACTGAACTTGAGCTTCAGGAGTTGGCAAAGATGCTTGGATAAAAATTTTTTTATTCATTATGCTATTTGTTATAAAACGACTATTTTATAAAGGATTAGTTATGACCGAAGATACATTTAAAATTGCCGAGCAGATTAAAAAAGATATACAAATTTTAAAACAGTCATCAATTAGTAAGTGTGTATCAATTAGAACATATGATAAATGGGTGAATTGGGTGAATGCTACAATTGCTGAATTAGAAAAAGAATTTAAAAATTTATAAAAAGGAGATAAAACATGACAAAGAAAAATGCATGGAACAAAGTTTATGAGGAAACAGAGAAAACTTACAAGGTAAAAGGTGAGGATGGTAAATGGACAAAGGTTACTGAAAATGTGACTGTCCTTGCACAGCCTGGAATGAAACCTGGTAATAAAGAGATTGCTTTTGGAAGAGCTATTAAGAAAATTAAAACAGAGAAACCAAAGGTATTTACTGGTGATTGGACAAAATAATATGGATAAAAAGGAATTACATAATAATATTATTTATGCTTTAACAGCGGCTGATAGTGTCATTGAATCTATTAATATCTTAGGCGAATGCGGTATTTACATTGATAAAGCTGAACCATTTAAAGATGTTTTAGAGAAAATTTATAAAGTTTGGTAATACATAATAATCTGGTCTGCCTTAATCGGTGGACCAGAGAAATGGAGAAAATATGATAATAATAAAAACATTTATTATGTTGATTTTATGTGTAGTATTTCCAATTTGCTTATTTATATGGATGTTAGCAATGATTTGGATGCTCACACCATTTGCTCCATTAAAAAAAATATGTCATGACGTTTTAGGTTGGCATAAGCCAAGTGGAGTATATCATCATTTTTCAAAAGGTGTTCGGAAGAAATGTAAAATTTGCGGATGCGATATTGTATCTGATGGAGCCGGTGGTTGGAGAAAATGGTAAAAGGATGGATCTTATGAGTAAAAATAAGGATTATGAGGTTTTATACGCATTAAGAGATAAAAAAACTAAAAAAATTGTCAGAGCAACAAAATGTAAAGGCGGATCATTTTATAAAAACCGATATATGTGCGAAAAACGCTGCACTCAGTTTAACGATGTACATAAATTAGCAAATTGTACAAATGATTTTGAATATGAAGTCGGTGAATATGCTGTTGTAGATATTGAAAAATATAAAGAATTAATTGGAGAAAAGCAGTGATTTACATAACATGTGATACGCATGGTGATGTAACAAGATTTAGTATGGATAACTTTCCAGAGCAGAAAACTTTTACAGATCAAAATGAAAATTATGTAATTATTTGTGGCGACTTTGGATTGGTTTGGAACTATTTAGCCGAAACACCTTCAGAGAAGTATTGGCTTAAGTGGCTTGAAAATAAAAAGTTTACAACTCTTTTTGTTGATGGTAATCACGATTGTCATCCTAGACTGGCAGACTATCCTGTAAAAGAATGGAATGGTGGACTGGTACATGAAATTAGACCACATGTACTTCATCTAATGAGAGGTCAAGTTTTTAATATTAATGATTTTAGAGGCGCACATTCATGACTTTAGTCATGAGTTAGCCGCTTCTCTCACTTTAAAAAAGTTTTCGTTGATGAGTCCATTAGATAGACTGTGTATGGAAATTAGTTATTACTCATAATCTGACAATTATATGTATCAACGTAGAAAGGAGGTCTGCTGTATGACGATATATTCTACTTACAAAGTTAAAATTAAGCATTATAATCATATCTTTAAAGATACTATTTCTGTATATCGTGCTGCAGTAGATTACCTGATACATGTTTGTATTGAAGACTGGGACAATATCACCTCATACGAAAAACCACTTGAAAAACAACGATTCGTAGAGACACTGATTCATAAGACGAAAGACAATCCAAATGTGGCTTATGATTTCGATGTCCATTTTTACAAGTTTCCATGTTATTTACGCCGAGGAGCTATCAGTGAAGCAATTGGTAAGGTATCATCTTATAAAAGCAACTTTGCAAGCTGGAAAGCTAATCCGCAGGGGGAAGCTCCTTCGGTTCCAAAAGCTGGATATATCTACCCATCTATGTATCGTACAAATATGTACGAGCAAACAGGGACTTACCAAGCGCAAATCAAGGTTCATATCCGCAACACCTGGGATTGGATCACCGTTAACCTTAGAAAGTCAGATATAGACTATATCAATCGCCATTGTTCAACGAGAAAGCAATGCGCTCCAACACTTCAAAAACGTGGGAAAGAGTGGTTTTTGGATTTTCCGTTTGAGGAGAAAGCTAAACTTTGCGATACAGATGTTGATAAACAAACCATACTTGCTGTGGATCTTGGTATCAATACCGCAGCTACGATTAGTGTAATGAGATCCGATGGCACTATTCTTGGGAGACATTTCTGTCACCTCAATAAAGAAATAGACCATCTGATACATAGTATTAATCGTATTAAAAAGGCACAACAACATCATAACTGTAAAACCCCTCGTTTATGGTCAAGAACAAAAGGCATCAACCACGATATTTCTGTTAAAACAGCACAATTTATCACAGATATAGCTGTTCTTTATAATGTAGATATTATCGTCTTTGAATACCTAGACCGCAACGGCAAACTTCGTGGGTCCAAAAAGCAAAAGCTGCATATGTGGCGTAGTCAGGAAGTACAAGCTATTGTTACAAACAAGGTTCACCGCTTAGGTATGCGAATTAGAAGAATTTGCGCCTGGGGTACAAGCAAGTTTGCTTATGACGATAGTGGCATGGTTTTACGAGGTAAAGACGCAGATCTTGCAACTTATAGCGTCTGTAAATTTACTAACGGTAAAATATACAACTGCGATTTATCTGCATCCTATAATATAGGAGCCAGGTATTTCATCAGAGAAATATTAAAATCCTTAGATGAGAGTCTAAGGTTGGACATTGAGGCAAAAGTTCCTCGATGCTCTAAGAGAAGCACCTGTACCTTATCCACACTCATTAGTCTGAATGCGGCACTAGCAGCGTAATGCTAGTTAGTAACTGAGTTTAGACTGTATCTATGGAAAGGCAATCCGATTCCCCTAAAGGGAAACTGTATATCAAATATACAGCATTAGGAAGCACGCGACTTAAGTCGTGTGAGGCTTCACTATATAATTACACATGACTGTACCTCAAGTACAAAAGCTTTGTATAGCCATGGAGCTTTTAAGACAGACGAGTTAAATGCATATTTTATATAAATGTGAATTCAAGAAGTGGTTCTTTGGACACTTACATGGTGATAAACAGATAAATGACAAAGAAATTTTATTATATCACCAGATTGTGAGGATTTGGTAATGGGATATTGGAATAGAAAAAACGAGTTAAAGAAAAAGGCGAATGCTCACACAAATAAAATGGAAGAGCTATATAGCTTGGAAATTACAGAATGTGTACACAATACAAAGATATATGACCAAGGATTCTATTGTAAGAAAGAATGCGATAGTAAACCGGATTTTCATCAGAAAATCACTGTAGAAGATATGGATAGTGTACAGGCAATATTTTCTTATGAAAATACAGGTAAAACAGTAGTTCTTAATTTTGCAAGCTATAAAAATCCAGGTGGCAAATTCTTAGATGGTTCGTCTGCGCAGGAAGAAATGCTTTGCCACAGTTCTTTCTTATATAATGTATTATCTGAATTTAATGAAGATTATTATGAATTCAATAGATTAACAAAGAACTTCGCATTATATACAAATCGTGCATTATATAGTCCTGATGTTTTATTCATAAGAGGCGATGAAGAAATTTGTGTAGATGTTATTACTTGTGCAGCACCAAACAAAACTGCAGCTCAAAAATATTGTGGCAAATCTGATTTCGATTGTAATTCTGTAATGGTTGATCGTATACATTTTATGCTTGATATTGCACAAGAAGAGGAAGTTAATACATTAATTCTTGGCGCATGGGGATGTGGTGTATTTGGTAATGATGCAGAATTTGTTGCGAATAGTTTCAAAAAAGAATTAGAAGAATATTATACCGATACTTTTGAGAATATTATATTTGCGATTCCTGGCGGTACGAACTACATGGTATTCAAGAGGGTGTTTAGTAAATAAAATAAAATCGAGGTTAAAAATGGAATATACAAAACCAATCTATACCAAAACATTATTTTATAATTTTAGAGATACAATTGGACTAACAAAAGAAATTGGTGTAAAAAATGCGATGCAAATAAACATCAATAATATTATTTTTAACAAATGTGAAGAAATAATAATAAGTAAAATTGACAAACTGCAGGAAAAATTATGCATTGGATTTTGTGCAGTAAATTTAGAAGAGATTAATAATTTTTGTTATTATCTTGAACGTCTTAATCCATTACTGTATGAAAAGTATGTAAATGAGTGTAATCCAACTAATTACTATAGTATAAATGGAGAATTACATAAACTCTTACCAGAAAATAAAAAAATTAGGTTTATTTGTAAAGACGGAACGATAATTGTTTATATAAAAAATACTGGTAGTTTCGTAAAGATGACAAGTTCCAATATTTTCTTTTATGGGAAACACAGAAAAAAACATGCAGAGTTTTTCAAAAGGTTTATAGAGAAATATAGAAGCAAATTTATAGAAACACGTAATCTTATTATATTGGATAAAAATGATTTTTCTATCGAAAAAGACTCAATTGATGGTATTGATGAATCTGCAATTATTTTTCCAGAGAAACGAGAAATATTTGACTATGTTAAGACATGGATTGATTCAGAAAATTATTTTGTTGATCATGGTATTAATCACAAACTTGGAATTTTATTATACGGTGATCCAGGTACTGGGAAAACAACTTTTGCCAAAGTTTTAGCCACGAAATATAATTTAGATCTTATTAAATTAAAATTATCTGATTTATCAAAATTAATTACAAAAAATGAATTCTGGGATGAATTGGAAGATTCTGTTGTAGTGTTAGAAGATATCGATGTTCTGGTAAGTAAACGTGATAATAGTGTTACCTCTGCAGATAGAGAAAATTTTCAAGCATTGCTACAGCTCTTAGATGGAATTAATTCATGTAAGAGAACAATTTTCTTAGCAACAACAAATTATATTGATAGACTAGATCCTGCTCTTATTAGAGATGGACGATTTGATATTAAGATTGAAATGAAAAATTTTGATTACGATGAAGCAGTAAAAATGTGTAATAAATTTGAAGCAGATTCGAAAGTAATTCTTAGAGATGAACAGTTTCCAATTAATCCAGCTTGCTTGCAGAACAAAATCATTACAATGCAGATGAAAGAGATTAATGAAAAACTAAAACAAAAAGCTCAAAGAATTGGAAGTAATAAATAGAGAGGTAATAATAAATGATTCCTTATATAAAAATTGATACACCGTTTGAAAGAGATAACGATGGCACAAAGAAGCTTATTGATTGTAAGTTCAGAAATGAAACTGTTGAATATTTAAAAGATAATAAATGGCTTTGTTCAGAAAAAATTGATGGCACAAACATTGGTGTTGTTTGGGATGGACATAAAGTTTCGTTCCAGGGACGTACAGAAAGAGCACAAATTCCTGTTCCATTGGTAAACAAACTAAATGAACTATTTGGCGGTATCATTAATGAAGAAATGTTTGAGCAGAAGTTTGGTGAAATGAATGTAATCCTGTTTGGTGAAGGATATGGTCCTAAAATTCAAAAGGGTGGTGGACTTTATAGAGATGACGTATCATTCATTCTTTTTGATGTGTATCTTCCAGATCAAAACTTATGGCTAAAACGTGATGCTGTAGAAGATATTGCAAAGAGTTTTGGAATTGATATAGTTGATATTGTTCTTACCGGTACACTTCAAGAAGCAATTGATTTTGTAAAGACCAAACCAAAATCTCATATTGGAACAGCTAATATGGAAGGACTTGTATGCAGACCTGCTGTCGAAATGCTTGACAGAATGGGTAGAAGAGTAATTACAAAAATTAAAGTTTGTGATTTTTCAGAATAAAATGAAAAACGAATAAGAAGAGTATAACAGGAGGTAGTAAACATGATAAAAGTTACATCTGATGCAGCTAATAAGCTGATTAAGAAGTTAGAGCAAGAAAAAGGTATTTTTACCGATAAGATTTCTAAAATGTCAACATTTGTTGTAGCAGTAACCGAGAATTACGATCAAATTAAAGCAGAGCAGGAAGCAGAATTCAATTTAAATGAAGTGATTGCTCAGATTGATGAGATTGATAGGAAGATAATTACAATCAGACATGCAAAATCTGTGTTCAATAACTCAGTAGTTATGAAGAATGGATTAACTGTCGGTGACAACATTATTAGATTAGCAATTCTTGAAAGGGAGAAGAGTATTTATAGTAGACTTGCCACCAGACAGAAAAAGACAAGAAATACTTCATTAAATAAAGATATTGAATACACCTATCTGAATTATGATCTTGAGGACGCAAAGAAAAAATATGATAGTGTGTATGCCGAAATTTCAGAAATTCAGGAAGAGCTTAATATCGTAAACAGTTCAGCAGAGTACAAATTTGAGATTGATATCGATCTCTAATGAGAAGTAAATAATGTAATCTATCTTCCGTATTACAGTTACTTTTACATATAGATTGTTTCTATAAAAGTAAATATACATTTAATGCAAGTATAGTAAGTTATTGATTGAGTTTATTGATAGAGTAAAAGTTCAGTAAGGTATTTATTCAATAGTAATGCAGCAGGTTAATTGATAGGTCTGCATATTTAATTCTTAAATCCAGATTATAAAGCTCAAATTAATTAGTAACTGTAATAAAAAACTTTTCGGTATCGAGTTCGGTTAAAGATACTTTTAAAGAATAGATGAAGAAACAATTGAGAAGTAAATAATAGAGAGTCCAGATAAGAATGACGATAAACTTAACTTACGACCCTCATATAAATGAGATGAAGCCTAACTTGGAAAATAGAGAGTACATACAAGTGATTGGTATGGAACAAGGGCGATACTGCCAGGTAACTGAAGCAGCAGTTCATAAGAGAACGGTTCAGAAAGTAGCGAATCTGAATGAATAAAAATTTGTCTGACAAAGACTATATTTGGCGGTGTAGCAACCGTCAATATAAAGCATCTTAGTGTAATGGTTATCACGGATGACCTTGGATCATCAGATGTTGGTTCGATTCCAACAGGTGCCGTTAACTCAGAAATGAGTATTTCAAAGTTAAAAATTTAAAGAATAAAATTCAATTTAAAGGAGAAGAACATTATGACGAAAGAAACTATGACAGTACATAAAGCATTAGCAGAAATCAAAATCCTTAGAGACAGAATCCAGAGTGAGATTTTCAATTCAGTTTTTGTATCTTGTAAGAAAAATTCTCAGTCAAAAATTTCCGGAATGGATGTCGATGAGTATGAGAAGGTTATTACAGGATGCTATGACAAAGATGTAGATCTTATGAGTAGACTTGAAGCTCTGCAGAGAGCAGTGATGCTTTCTAATGCAGTGACAAAAGTTAAGATTAAAATTGGAGAAAATGAAGAAGAACGTACTGTAGCAGAAGCAATCAACATGAAAAATAACAGTATGATGTTCAAGAAACATATGCTTGACAGAATGCAGCAACAGCTTTCTCAGGCACAGGCAAAAACAAACAAAGAGAATGAGACTCTTGAAAGTAAGTCAGAAAATTATGTAACTGGTCTTTTTGGACAGAAAGAGGGTAAAACTTCTACCGATGAGGTGGCAAAAGCAAAACAACAGTACGTTGATCTTAACACATGGGAGTTAGTTGATCCGATTAATGTACAAAATAAAATCCGTGTTTTATCTGACGAAATTTCCTCATTTGAAGCTGAAGTAGACTCTGTTTTAAGCACAAGTAACGCACTAACAACAGTTACAATTGAGTATTAATAAATGGTCAGTGAATTATTAGTTGAAAATTATATAAGCGATTTTTGACCAATAAGATAGCTAAATAGCCATTGTTATACGAATAGTTGTATGAAAGATTTCCTTCATTGCTTATCGAAAATTACTAAACTATAATCCTTTAGTCTTTCAGCCAGCATAGAGTAAAGTAAAAAATTAAACAAGCTGGTCTCAAAAATTAAATGGTTTAGACTGATAATCTAAATGATTTGCTAAGTTAGATAAAATCGTGCAAAGGTGCATTATTATTGATGACTGTAAAGTTTAAAGATAGAAAGTTCAAACCTTAAAGCTCAAAATTCAAAGCTTATTTTTGATATAAAGTTCACGTAGTAAAGTTGATAAGTTCCAAAGTTTGATAAAAACCTTGAGAAAGTTTTGGTAGCATGATTATATCGGCTCTGTGGTTTGTACAAGGCTGATAAGTGGTGAAGTTCATCTTATAAATAAATCAATGCGGTTATTAAAAACCTTGTTTCTTAGTTCTGACAAAGCCGCAGTTGGAACGTCCTGGATAGTTAAATGGTTATAACACATGAAACCCATGTATTTGCCGGTTCGAATCCGCATTCAGGATTTGGGTTAGCTACCCAAAAAGATTTCTTATTTCTTATACCTCCTAAAGTGTTGACAAGGTGGGACATGACTTCGATGGCGAAGAGACTTTGAGCAGTCTGTACTGGGTTCGACTCCCAGATGTCCTGTTAGAGATTTCAGATATGTGGTGTCACAGAAAACGCTTCTCAACATCGAGTTGTCGTACCGTTTGACTACACAATATCGTGTATGATCCACCTACAGAGCGCAGTAGTTCTGAAATCTCGAAGCTATACGAAAGATTTGTTTACTGCTAGAGCAATCGAAAAGTATGGTTAAACTTTTACATATTTAGTAACGGCAGAGTAGCAGCTGTGCGTGAAAAAATCGTAAGGATCTTTTGAAGTTCAATCAAACTTACAGTATGTGGTTATGGTTCTTGTGGCGATGAGCCTTATAAGAAGATCAGAGTGCTCTAAAAAGGTTTGCTTTACAAAGTTGTTTCAATTTTGGCGGACACATTCCAGATGGGGAGCCTTAATTGGTTCTGAGTTCAACCCTCAGATGTGTCTCTTGGGAAGAGTTTCTTCCTATTATAATATAAATTGAATACTGCAGCAGCGAATATAGGCGGCGCAAAACAACATAATAATCATAGATCCTAAATGTCGTTAGGGAATCTCGTGAGTCCTGCTCCTATGGCTGATGGGACTTTGCAGTATCCATTTTGAATAAGGCGTTGCTAACCTGTGGATGTGGTGAAACGATATATCCCTCCAAAGTGCTGATACTTATCAGATATTCAAATGGCGTTATAGCTCTACACATACGTTAAATGTGGGAATTGTAATTAAGGAGCATTATATATTTTATGTATATGGATATAATAGAATTCTTTTGATGAACTTCTAATGTAGATTACACTATGTTGTTACCATATAGACTTAATAGAAGGAATTTGAAAGAGAAATAATTTCATATTAGAAGTAACTATTGTAGATACATATCATCTGAGGTGTGGATGTGAAGATGGCTACGCAGATCTCTCGAAGAAAGTCTAGGCGTAAAGTAAGATGAGTAGATACTGAAGATATAAAATTGTTTAAGCCGATTAGCATAATGGTAGTGCAATGTGCTTTGACCACATTTGAACAGGATCGTAACCTGTATCGGCTGTTATTAATTTATAAATAAGGTAGTAAAAATATGAATGCATTAATAGATAATTATACAAAAGATGAATTGGAATATATAGTAAAAAATTCCAAATGTGTTAATGAAATAATAAATAAATTAGGTTATAAAACGCATAATGGTAGTTCGCATAAAACTGTTATGGATAGAATAAAAAAATATAATATTCCATATGATCATTTTGAGTCTGTTGCTCCGCAAAAGCGAAATTATGATAATATATTTTGCAATAATAGTACGGCATCACAAGCAACTTTAAGAAAGTGGTATAAAAAAATAGTTAAAGATGATTTTTGTAGAATTTGTAATCGTCCCAAACTATGGGAGGGGAAAGAACTAACTATGATTTTAGATCATATTGATGGCGATAATCATAATAATCAAATTGAAAATCTTCGCTGGATATGTCCGAATTGTAATAGTCAACTTCCAACATTTGCAGGAAGAAATATCAAAAATAGAAAAAATTATATATCCATGTCTCATAGGAAACAATATAAAAAAATATGCCCAGTTTGTAATATAAATGAAATAAACAAGCAGAGCAAGATGTGTATAGAATGTAGAAATAAAGAAAAAGCTAAAAATATACCACTAAAAGAAGAATTGGAATCAAAAATTTATACTAGATCTTTTACTTCTATAGCAAAAGATTATGGTGTTACTGATAATGCAGTTAGAAAATGGTGTAAAAAATATAATCTACCATATAGATATGGAGATTTACATAAATATAAAAAGTAGGATTTGGTTGTAAATTTAGCTATTTCGCAGGTTCGAATCCTGCCAGCCCAGCTAGGTCCACTGTTTTTAGATGTATTTTCATACGACCTTAATAAACTGAGTAGAAAAACACAGACTTTCAATCCTTATGATCGAATGCGCTATGGTTAGCATTTTGGTGTACAAACGGTCGGCCACAGCTTGATGTAGCCGCATTAAGCGCTTGATATGTGGGATAAACTCATTAGTCTTAAAATAAATGAGAGATAGAGATTTCAGGGTTTGCTCTATCAAGTTAAGGACCATTAGCCAAACGGTTAAGGCAGTCGCCTCATAAGCGAAAGATTTCTGTGTTCGAATCACAGATGGTCCACTTGCTTAATAAAAATTTTGTAGTAAAAATCAGGATACCGGTGAATGTGAACTCAAAAGATTTATTAAGCAAAGCGCGTAAAAATACAAAATACAATTAAATAAAGCACGAAAAACCGTCGCCAAAAATATCTCATATGAGTCCTGTGTGGATTCTACGATAGTCCGTAATCTGCGGAAGCCAGATTCAACGTAAGAGATATACGAGATCTGTTGAGTAGCAGAGATAAGGCAGTAGGTTTCTGCGATGGTCGCCTACATAAAAATCTGAGAAGAAGAATATAACAAGGATCTTTTTCTAAAAAGTAATTCGCTCACGTCACCTTGTTTGTATAAGTGAGAGTATAAGAGTTACTGGCAAGTTATACAGGTTCTTGCCAAAATAAGCGGATGTGCTGAAATAGGAAAACAGACTGGATTTAGGTTCCAGCGGTCAACAACCTTGTGGGTTCGAGTCCCATCATCCGTATTTGAGGTACTGTGATTTATACGTGTTGCGCTCTTGGAGCATCAATCATATCGAATCACCTATAGGGTATTAATAAAAGTTACAGTGTCTCAATCCAAATTCCTTCATTATATAATTGGTAGCACAGGTCGTCTAAATGGCAAGACATTAGATGTAGGTTCGAATCCTATCCTGTGTACTTGCTCAGAAATGAGCAGAATATTGTAGAATATGATATATTATTTCCCTCACCAAAGAGAATACTTTAAGAATTAGGCGTGTCTCACATGATCGTAGATCATAAATCCGACCATGATAACACTACAGATAAAAGTACCTATATTGAATATGTCCATATCTATTGCCTCCTTTGTAAGCTTATCTATATGATAAAAGCCTATGCGAAAGGTAAGGTATATAGACTGAAGCACTGCCTAGTTTACGGTTGCCGCAACAAAGTATTCTCTATGGTTCCCTGATCGATTCCTTTTGGGAATCACCACCTCAATGAAGTACTGTATCATATTTCTACAATAAATTCAAGAAGATTAGGAAGTATAAGTTATGAAACGGTTAACACTAAATGAAATGAAACACCGAATGAGTCAAATTACAAAAAAGTGTATTGATCTTCACGGCGGTGGAGAAGAATATTTCAATGAATTAGATGATTTAATTAAAAATGATGAAGATTTTCTAATATCATATCTAACACATATCTCACAATCAAGTGTAAAAAATATTATTATATCCGGTGAAATTGGAGAAAAGATTGCAGCATTGAAGTTGAAATATAAATGGTTTTTAAGCGACTGCAGTGTTGAGTATATTAATGGCAGTTTAAGAAAGGGTAAACCAATTCAATATTCTAATTGGAAATTGGATTCTTATAAGAATCAGCCATTTATTTTCGTAGATGACAGCTATTATTCTGGTAAAACTTTGAGAATAGTAAAGACATACATTGAAGAAGTTCTTGGTGGATATCTGCAGGACTCATATGTTTTTTATGACGGATCAGAAGATAATCTTGACGATGTAGTAAGTCTTTATCGGTATTACGATCATTTTAATAATTAATTTCTAACTGGTGATTTTCTTCACCAACATTTCCAAAATAAAAATTCAATTTTATATAGTTCGATTTCAGCCACTTGGCTGTTTATCTTATAAATTTCCCTTTTATTATCCTAGTAACTTACTAGGTTTATATACAGGTTACAATTAAAAATTTATATATATTTAAAGGAGGTTCTTAAGTTGGAGAACAATACTAAAAAACAGAGATTATTTAATCTCCCAGAAACAAAAGGTAATTTTATGATCAAAGGTGTAGTTAAGGGAACTAAGAAAGATAATTTCTACACTGAAAAGCAGACACGAACTGGTAAGGAAATGCGAATTGTAAATTTCGGTCTTGAATATGACGAAGGTCGAGATTTATATATCGGATTTACTGGAATTGAGCAGGAGAAAGTTTACTTCTATAAGAAATCAGAAGAAAAAGGTAAGAAAGGAACATCACAGCCGGTATCCTGGGCAAATAGATTTAAGTTTGCAGAAGATCCGAAGAACGAAGGATTTAGACTCATTGGTAAAAATCTTGGACTTACCAAAGTAACCAATGAAAAAGGTGAGCAGGTAAATGATAAAAAGGTACTTACAGATTATGATGCTTGTGCCGAAATTCGTAATAACCTTAAAGACGGAGAAAGCGTTTTTGTAAAAGGTAGCATTTCTTATCGCAGCAATCGCGATGATAAAGGTAACATCAAACGATACAAATCTATGGAACCATCTCAGATTTCTCTTTGTGCCCCATGTGAATTTGATAGTGAAAAATTTAAAGCTCAGAACAATTTCAATCAGGTAATTGTCTTTATGGGAATTGAAAAAGAAGTTGAAAACGACAAAGAAACAGGAAGATATGTTATTTCCGGCAAGGTTGTAACTTATTCAAACATTGAGGATGTTGAATTTATCCTCGATCCTGTTGATGAGAAGCAGAAAAAACTTGCGATGACGTTTAGGAAGAAAGTGAAACCATACTGGGCACTTAAAGTATCCGGTCATGTACAGGCTTCCGTTCAGGTAGAGGAAGTTGTTGAAGATGATGGTTGGGGAGAAGAGGACGAAATGGAAAAGGTTTCTACTCCTGTTAAACGTGAGTACATTGTGACTGGTGCTGATCCGACTACCATCGAAAAAGATCTGTATTCTAAGGAAGCTATCGAAGAAGCAATGCAGAAGATTAGAAACGCTAATAAAGCTGAGGAAAGCTATGGTAGCGATTCTGATGATAGCGGATGGGGAGATAGTAGCCTCGGAGAAGCTGACGAAGAAGATGAAGAGTGGTAATTGACCACTGGGAGGAATTAAATTTCCTCCCAACATTTGAGAAATATAACAAATCAATTTATATATATAAGGAGCATAATTAAATGGCAAAAGGTAGAAAAGCTAAACAGGCAAAAACAAAATTAAATATGATTATCTATGGAGATACTTTCACAGGTAAGACAACACTTGCATCACAGATTGCATTTTTCAAAAGAGAAGATGGCACTCCATTTAGAGTGTTATATATTGATGCAGAATCTGGTGGACTTGATAGTTACTTAGATAGAATGGAAGCGGCTGGTGTTAATCTTGATAACATTTATATTCTCTATACTCAGTCGCTTACAGAAGTTAGACAGTATATTGCAAAAGTGAAAAATAACGAAGACCTTTATGAACTTGATGACGAAGGAAATGAAACAGATGATATTGTTACAGATGCAGATGGAAAACCATTTAGAGCTGATGCAATTGTAGTAGATGGCACAACAATTCTTAATTTAACAACACAATCTGGATTAGTTGAGTTTTCTAAAAAGCGTAATAAAGTAAAGGCAGATAAAGCAGGATTGCTTGGAGATGAGCGACTTGTTAAAATTGAGGGTGCCGGACTTGAGATAAAAGACTTTAATGTGATAAAGTTTAAAGGGCAGGATCTTATTCTGGACTTAATGTCATCTGGAGTACATTGCATCACAACAGCTAGAGAAAAAGATGAAACAAAAAATGTTAAGACAGATGATGGTCAGTTCCAGTCTGTTGCAACTGGAAGAAAAATTATTGATGGATTTAAAGGTCTTGAGTATAATGCCAATACTGTAATCCGTACTTTCTTTGATAAAGAAACTGGTCAGATTTGTGCAGAGATTCAGAAAGACCGTACAGGAGTACATGACTCCGGCGAAATTGTAGAAGACCCATCATTACTTGATTGGCAAGCTGCACTTGATAAAAATAAAGGTAAGGAAGATTTTATTCTCAAGAATGACTTAACTAAAGCAGTCGAAGTTGAGCAGGATCTATATGCTAAAGAAGTTCTTGGAAAGGTTGGCGATCCTGTTACAGAAGATACAACATCATCCGACACATCCACTTCCACATCACCAACACCAGATGATCTTCGTAAAGAAATCGTATCTATTAAAAATTCTCTTTCTCCAGTCGCAAAAAAATCCCTTAAAGAAAAACTTGAAGCAAAAGGTTTACCAACTGCATACAAGAATGTAAATGATATTTCTGTATTACAGGAAGTTATTGAGACAATGAAAAACTGATTGGATAAATTATGGCACGAGCAAAAAATGATAATTTAGTTAATGAATTTGATAGAGTTTGCCATTGTTGCCAACGCCACATCCATTTTGAAAGAAATAAATCTGTGGAAAATGTGGTATTCTTTGATGGACTTTTTTATCACGAAAAGTGTTTTAAAGAATCTGCAGGATTCCACAGAAAATGTGGTGGCTGCTCAAAAGATATTATCATTGATGATGCAGATCAGGAAGGTATTCTTGTATTTAAAAATAAATATTGGCACGAAGATTGTTTTAGAAAGAAATATTCAGATAAACCAATTTTTATGGAAAATATTCCAGAGTATAAAGAGGATGCGTATGTAAAGATTGTAGGTGTTTTTAATGGAAGAAAAAAGAATATTACAAAGTTAAATGAATATGAGATAGCAGCTGTCAAAGAGGTAGATAGAATCTTTGATGAAAAGCTTGTTAATGATTATATCCGAAAACAGTATGATATTCAGACAGTCCCATGGGATTCTATAGCAGCACTATATGATGGTAGATATGGTGTTAAAATCCCACCAAAACACTTATATGACATGTTTGTGCGTAAACAATCTTATCTGGATAAAATCAATGCACAGAATATTGCTAAAGGTAAGGAGATAACATGTGCATCAAGAGTTAAATACGATTTAAAAGTCTTATATAACAAATATGATTCTTACCTGAAGTTCCTTGAGAAACAGAAAATCTTAGAGGCAGAAGCTCAATCAGATAAAACTGATGAAAAATTAATATTAACAACTGCTCCACAGCCAAAAACAGTTGAAATAAATAATAATAGTGATGACTCCTTGGACGATTTACTAAATGATATTTTTGGATAAGGAGTGGCAGATGGAAGAAATTAATAATGTATGTAATGTACAATCTGAGATTATGTTCGTTGGATCATTATATAAATCTCCGGACCTGTATGTTACATATGGCAATTTTATGAGACCTAAATACGACTTTTCTGATGAAGTAGTCTATTTCTTTTATAAATGTCTTGAAACTTATTATCTTAAATTTTCCCAAACAGTTGATGAAACGAAGCTGAATGTATTTATGTCACAGGATGCCGAGCGAATGAGTAATTATAAGAAATATCACGGTTGGAAGACAATTAGTGAATTTATGCGTTTGGCAGATCCGAATGACACTAAGAATTATTTTGATACAGTAAAGAAGTACTCACTTGTTAGGGAGTACGGAAGAAACGGTTATCCTGTCGATAAGATTCTTGCTCATAAGAATTTTGATAAGATGACAGCCAACGATATTTACAGGGTTATAAGAGCAAAAGCAGATAAGATTCATACTGTAATCAATGCAGGTGAAGAAGCAGTAGAGCTTACAAAAGGTAATGCTGATCAGATTAAAAGGTATTTGAAGAAACCAAATTTTGGACTTCCGTATCCTTGGCCAATGTACAATGAATTCTTTCTTGGAATGCGAGAGGGTAAAACACACTTTGAGGGCTTTATCTCAAATGGTGGTAAATCTCGAAAGCTTATTGCATTAGCAGCTTATGTAACTTTGGTACAGCATAAAAACTTTCTTCTTATGTCCAACGAGATGGATGAAGATGACCTTAAAAACTGTATGATTGTTACTGTAATCAATAATAAAGAGTATCAAGAACTGCATGGTATTAAGATTAAGAAGCCAGAACGTGAGATTGTTTTGGGCGCGTACAGAGATAGAAACGGTGAGATAGTTCGTAGGCATATAGATGAGAATGGTATCTATACAGAATCAGAAGAAGAGTATATAGAAAGGGTTGAACGTGATTCAGATGAGTATCATAAAATCGTTCAAGTAGGAGAATGGATTGATGAGAATACAAAAGGTAAGCTTTTGTACAAAGATGTCCAGGACGATTATTCTATGGAACGTATTGAATTTGAGTTACGTAAGGCGAAGCTTGTAAATGAAGTAACCTATTATGGTTATGATACATTGAAGAACTATCAAGTAGAAGACTGGGCACAGTTAAAGCAGATTGCAACTAAGCTTAAAGAGATCACAAAAGAGCTTAAGATGTTTGGATTTGCAGTATTCCAGTTATCTGATGATAGTAAATTTACAGATGTATTCCAGCTAAGTTCTATGAATATTGCATCTAGTAAAGGTATTAAGCATGTTACTGATACACTTACTCTTGGAAAAATGATTGAGAAGAGTGAATATCACAAATATCAGATGATATGTGACACTCCTGGATGGGATGATCCTACAATATCTGACTTAGATTTAGGTAAGCAATATTTTGCAATTAAAATTGATAAAAATAGAGCCGGAAGTAAGGACAAGATTATGTTGTTTGAAATTAATCTTGACTATAATACTTGGATAAATATTGGACAGTTGATACAAAGACAAAAATAATTAGTGAGGTGATTGGCAGTGGATGCTAGAGAATTAAAGGAATATATATTAGAAAATAATTATGTGGAACAGATTCTTGATGCGATTCACTGCCATCATATTAAATTTCATGGAGATTATTGGACCTGCGGAAATCCAGACGGTGATAATACCGGTGCAATCGTAATATATAATACGGAAAATTTATCATGTACAAACTATACGAGACGAATGGTTGAAACAGACAGAGCTACTGATATTATTGATTTAGTTTGCTTTTGTGAAAAACTATCATTTCCAGAAGGACTGAAATTTATATGTCAAGAGGTTGGAATTTCTTATTATCATGACTTTGAATCAGATATACCTGAGAGTTTAAAGATATTGAAATTAGTTAATGAAATGTCTACTGAGCAAACTGATGAAAAAGAAGTCCCATTAAAACCAATACCTGCTGAAATACTTGACTACTATAAACCATATGTGAATGACTTATTTTATGAAGATGGGATTAGTTATTCAACTCAGAAAGAATTTCAGATTGGCTATGATACCGAAACAAATAGAATAACAATTCCAATATATTCAGAGATTGGTGATTTAGTCGGAGTGAAGGGTCGATTATTTCAAAAAGAGGTTGATGAATCTGAGTGTAAATATTTGTATTTGGAGAAATGTGCAAAATCAAAAATTCTGTTCGGATTGAATAAAACACTTCCATATATAAAAAGATTAGGAGTCGTTTATGTTGTTGAAGCTGAAAAAGGTGTAATGCAGCTATGGTCCTATGGATATAAAAATGCAGTATCTACTGGGGGAAAAAATATTTCAAGACATCAGTTAGATATGCTAATTAGACTTGGCGTTAAGATTGTATTTTGTTTTGATAAAGATGTTGTTTTGGACGATATGCTGAGAATTTCAGATAGATTACCAGATGGTATTCCAGCGTATTATATGTTCGATAAAGACAATAAGCTAACAGGTGAAAAAGAATCTCCATCGGATAATAAAGGTAGATGGGAATACTTATTGGAAAATAATGTATATCCGTTAACAGATAGGATGTGATTGGAAAGTTGAAGTTTAAGTTATATAAAAATTCGGAAAATAAATATAATGACTTAAAGAATATTCGGATTGATTTTCTGAAAAACAGAGATATTGAGAATCCAAAAGAGTATTTATCATTAGATCGCTCCGCAGAGCTTGATTATGGATTACTTGATAATATCGGTGAAGCTGTTGAATTATTCTTAAGTCATTATGATAACAATAATAAAATACAGGTTCTTGTAGACGAAGATGTAGACGGAAACTGTTCTGCAGCGATGATGTATTCATATATTAAAAGATTAAATAAGGATTATCCTGTTGAATATATCCTTCACAAGAGAACAAAAGCACATGGTCTTGAAGGATTAGATGATGATGTAATTGTTGATAAGGATACAAAGTTACTGATTGTTCCGGATGCAGGTACTAATGATGTAGAATCATGTAAAACATTAAAAGGTCGTGGAGTTGATGTTCTAATCTTAGATCATCATGAACAAGCAAAAGATAAAGAAGGAAATTTAATAGACAATCCGTATGCATTAATCGTAAATAATCAAATGAGTGAGTTTTATACAAATAAAAACTTCTGCGGAGCCGGAATTGTATACAAATTCTTAAAGGCATTAGATGATTTTCTATGGTGCGAATATGCAGATGATTTTATTGATTTGGTTGCTTTAGCAAATATTTCAGATGTAATGGATATGCGCTCACCTGAAACAAAATATCTTGTAGAGGTTGGACTGCGTAATATAAATAATAAATTCTTTCAAGCACTTATTAAAGCACAAGATTATAGTATGGGTGGGATTGCGAACATTCATAATATTCAATTTTATGTCACTCCGGTTTTGAACGGCTGTACTCGTTACGGTTCACCAGAAGAAAAAGAACTTATGTTTAAAGCTTTCATTGAACAGGATGCCTGGTTTGAATATAAGAAACGTGCTACAAAAGATAAACCTGCAGAAGTTATCCAAGAAAGTATTTATGATAGAGCTGCACGACTTGCAAAGAATGCAAAAGCAAGACAGGATAAGAGCCGTGAAAAAAGTGTACAGATGATATTTGATCAGATTGGAGAGAATCCTACTGACAAAGTAATCATGTGTGATGTATCAGAAATCCTTGACGGTGGAATGACAGGAGTATGTGCAATCAAAGTAGCTGAGAAATATAATAGACCATGTTTGTTGTTAAAAAAGTATTATGATTATAAAACAAATACTCTTGTATTTGGTGGCAGTGGACGAAATATAAACCATAGTCCTATTGAAAGTTTCAGAGATCTTGTAGAGTCTAACAATCAATTCAATTTTGCCCAGGGGCACAAATCAGCATTTGGTATTGAAATCCCAGTTAATAATGTAGAAAAAGCTAAAGAAATATTCAATGATGAATTAAAAGATGAAGATTTCACTAAAGTCTATTTATGTGATTTTATCATTCCAGAGTACGATGTAGATGAAAGCATCATTTATGAGATGACAAAATTTACAGACTTGATTGGACAAGGCATTGAAGAACCAATGATTGCTATTACAGATATTGAAGTAAATAGAGACGATATTACCATTCAGGGCAAGAATGAAGATTCTTATTGCTTTAAAATTGGTGAAATTAAATTTGTACAGTTTAAATGTAAAGATGATAATTCTGTTATGGATTGGCTCAAAAATTCATTTGATAATGTTGCAAAAATCAATATTGTTGGAAATCCATGCATTAGTGAGTATCAAGGAATTAAAACATTACAGTTTGTTATTGATGACGTAGATGTTTTAAGTACTTCTTTCGAAGATATAGAAGACAACGATGAAGACGAAAATGAAAGTTGGTGACTAGATGTACAGTTCGTTACATAACCATGATTACTACTCATTGCTTGACGGTTATGGAAGTCCTAAAGAAATGCTGGATAGAGCAAAAGAACTTGGGTTAAAAGCATATGCAACAACAAATCATGGTAATGCTTACAGTTTTATTTACTATGACTTATTAAAGAAAGAATATCCAGATATTAAGTTGATTTTTGGAACTGAGTTATATGAATGCAATGATATTACAGTAAAGGACAAAGATAATAAATACTTTCATTTAATATGTCTGGTTCGAAATGAACAAGGTCGTAAGGACTTAAATAAGGTAATTACAAAAAGTAATTTTGAGGGATTTTACTTTAAGCCAAGATGTACAATTGATGATTTGAAGCCATACGCTGAAAACTTTGTTATTTCATCAGCATGTTTAGCAAGTAAAATTGCCAGAGAAGAAGATTTTAATAAGTGCATTGAGTATATAAACGAATATAAAGAAGCATTTCCGTATTTCTATCTTGAGATGCAATCACATCAGCATCAAGATCAATGTCTGTATAATCAGAAAATCTTAGAGCTATCCAAAATCACAAACACTCCATTTATTATTACAACTGATAGTCATGCTCCGAAGAAAGAAGATTTGTACTATCAGGATAAGTTAATTCAAATTGGTCGGAAAAGTACCAATAATGATAAGAATGCAATCGAGAATAGTGAAGTTTATGAGGGTTGCTATATGCAATCGGAAGAAGAAATCCATGAGTGTATGGATTCACAGATTGGTTATGAGAACGTATGTATAGGACTGGATAATACCAATAAGGTGGCAGATTTAATTGATAATGTTAATATGCCGTTTCAGTCTCCGCAGCTACCCACATTCCCATTACCAGATGGATTTAATGATAATAATGAATTCCTGTGGCATCTGATTAAAGAAGGATGGAAAGATAGAGGTTACGATAAGTTGTCCGAGAAAGAGCAGCAGATAAGAAGAGACAGACTTAACTATGAAATGAAAATTATTCATGAAATGGGATTTGATGGATATTTCTTATTTGTATGGGACTTTATCAATGCTGCTCAAAAACTTGGAGTTGAAGTCGGTAAAGGTCGTGGGAGCGCAGCAGGTTCTTTAGTCTGTTATTGTTGCCACATTACAGATATTGATCCTATCAAATATGGTTTGATTTTTGAGCGTTTCTTAAATCCTGAACGAGTTGGATTACCTGATATTGATACTGATGTAGGAGACAGAGATGCAATTATTAAATATCTTGTAGACAAATATGGGGAAGACAGGGTATGTCAGATTATCAACTATTCTTACATTACTCCTACAGTAGCAATTACAGACGTAGGTAAGATTCTAGGATTTCCATATAATCAGATGCAGAAATTATCTCAAAAATTCACATTTGATAAATGGGATGACTGTATAAAAGTAAATCCAACTCTTATAAATGATAATCCACAGTATGCTGATTTGTTTGATATTGCTTCACATTTAAGCGGAAGAGTTAAAACAGTATCAATTCATGCCGGTGGAGTTGGAATTGTTGATACATCAATAAACGACTATATGCCAATGAAGATCGGAACAAAGGGCGAACATGTAATCCAAGTAGATAAACACTATATTGAGGGTATTGGAATTGTAAAATTTGACCTTTTAGGTGTTGCAACACTTAACATTGTTAAAGAGATTAAAGATGACTTACATTTAGACCCTTGGTTGTACGATATTAATAATCATGAATTTGAAACAGATATTGATTCTTATAAACTTCTAGGATCAGGGAAAACAAATGGAGTATTTCAAGTAGAATCTGCCGGAATGAAAGATCTAATGGTTCGTTTGCAACCTAAGAATATAAATGATGTTGCAGCTGTTGTTTCTCTATATAGACCTGATAGTATGGGAGCATTAGAAGAGTATGTTGATATAGCAATAAGTGGTAAAACCCCAGAGTATATTCATCCAGATATGATTCCAATTTTAAAAGATACAAATGGATGTTTATTGTACCAGGAACAATTACTTGATATTGTAAAA